>Ga0209611_10002410_pt1 | contig 32895 bp, 28 predicted proteins | sample S1TSphgellanicum_3_FD_187693 | JGI IMG/M metagenome (GOLD analysis project Ga0209611, IMG submission 187693) | Host-associated microbial communities from peat moss isolated from Minnesota, USA - S1T2_Fc - Sphagnum magellanicum MG (SPAdes) (version 2) | ecosystem: Host-associated > Plants > Peat... | reverse complement strand
TTTTTTTTTTTTTTTTGGATGGGTTTTGTTTTCTGTGACAGTTATTACTCGACGGGTGCATTATGCACCAGGTTCACACTAGTTATTAATGAAAGAATTTATTAGAGGGAACATGTTTTGTATGGTTGTTGAACACGATGGTGTGTAAACTTCACCTTCTTCAAAGACAAATGAAATTGAAAGTTGTTTGGATATTAAAACAACTTCAATAACAACTAAAATTAAGGATTCTAAATTTGAATGATTTGGGAATAATAAGATGACATGAGTTAATGGAGCTTGCAAAGGAGTGTCATAAGTATGCACTTTTGGAAGGGAACATTTTCGTGCCTTCGACATTCATGTTTGCAAACATACTTGTTGAAGTTGTAATGCAAGTAAAGAGAAGTCTCTTATAACCTTCTTGAGTTTCTTTCCTTTGTTCTTCCCATTTTGCTAACTTTAAATGTCTTCATACAACATGTATAGCAAATTGAATCTCTTTCAAAATGTTGTTAGGTATATTTTATTCATATCATTTTAAGTTCACCTCTTCTTCTCTAACCACATCTTGTTATTCTTATTTTCAAGTTCTCTCGAACTACTCATCAATCTATATTTCTCTCACTTTGATTTATGTTTCTTTCACATAAACAATTCCATCAACTGAAGTGACCTTTCCATTATCCCATTCTACTCACAAATGGACTTAATTTGATCACAAATCCAAAACCTAGGAAATATGAAGCTACAATATGAATCATGTGGTTTCCATTGCCAAGTTGTAACCTAGCTAAAAAAGTCTAATTGAATCAATGTTAGGGACATTGGGAATAGGCTATGGGTTGTGCATCATCACAAACAAATTGAAGGAACATATGTCCTCATACAAATTCATAACATATGTAATCTTCTAGGAAATTCACAAGTTGTTTTTTAGTCCATGAACGTTTGCAAGACCTAAAAAGTTGTGAGGTGGTTGAAGTTACAAACTAAAGGAAAATATGCAATTGAAAGGGAGCAGGGAACAAAAGTGGTAGGTATAACTTAGTGGGGTAGTGGAAAGGTGTCCTTATTCCAAAATCTTAGTTTTGCATTACCCCAATTTTATATTAATGGAATGACTCAATAAAATGACTCCATGTAATTTTAAATTATTATATTATGCTAGGGATTATCATGTGTACTCTTGAATTACCACAAATTTGTTGATAAAACTTAACATATATGTACCAAAAGTTTATGTTAGTTGAATGATCCAAGTGCACTCAATATTAATATATTTTAATGTAGTGAGACATGAATTTGAATGATGTTAGTTTCCTAATAAAAATCTTGTTGGGAATGCCATTTTTACAAACACATCAAGATCCACTTAATTTTTTTGCAAAACAATTTTTGAAATATATGTTTTATCCTTGTTTCCATCCATGGCCAATGACATCCACATCATTGGCTTCACCTCCATTGTTCTTTCAATCATTTTGCTTCCTAGTTAAATTTGGTGGGATTGGTAGTCTAGCCCCTTTGAGTGTGTAGACGAATCCCCATCCAACTTGTGTTTTGGCTTTTCTCTTCTTATCAATCTATGCATTTCTTCAAATAATATCAAAGTTTTGGGCGTTCCATTTGGCTCCCCTTCCTTTGCCTTTTCTTTTCTTCAAAAGGCCTTGGATGAAGATATTTACCACATAGTTCCCAAAGATAGGGGATGTCCATGTGGCCTTTGGAATCCTCTTTCAAAGTTTTGCCCAAAGGCCATCTTATTTTCTCCATTTTCCCTCCATTCTTGAAGTTTTAACACCAATTGGCCTTTTTTTACTCAACCTTCAAATAGGTTTTTGGGAGGTTTCCAAGTTCATGTTCTTTGTAATGTTTGGAGGCTCCCTTAGTTTGTGAACATGTTGTTTTCCCCATCTCTAAAAGGGGGATAAATCTCATTTCCACCAAGGTCAACACAAGACTTTACTACTCAAGTTGCATTCCATTACCTTAATGGCCTACATGGTGGACTAGGGCCTTTTGGCCTAAATCATTATCTTCAATTCTTACGAGATTGTTGTTCATTCTCAATAGAAGTTATAGGGGCTAGTAGTTCAAATTCACTTTCATCGCCCCTTTCATTTCAAGCCCACCTAAGGCTCTTGCATGAACTTTTTCCTCCAAGAATGCATGCATGCATCCTTTCCTTTGAACAAATTTCAAAAAAAGGTTTTAAACATTTTCAAGATAACATTTCAAAAAGTTTGCACAAGCATTCATTTTCCAACAGCATCTTTGACATGTCTTTTGATATACATTGAACCCATTTTTCTTCTAGAATGCATTGCACAAGTTTGGGTCAAATGTTTAGCTTTCTGTTCACCCAATCATCATGTCATTTTATACGGCTTTAAGCATTTTCTCCTCAATGTTACACACTAGATTACCTCCCCCATTACTAGATTGTGGCTTGGGCCTTGCATTTATGGATAACCTATAAGTTTCATCACTAGAGAAAACATGGGGTTTTGTAACCATTCTATTTGTGAGTATGTCTAGTTTGTAACTTTCAATTTGGTTTTCATCTAAGAAAGGCCATATATGTCCCATTTGTTGCAAATGTGACAAAGATTAGTTACAATTCTATGGGTATATTAAGGTTCATTAAAGGTATTATAGGGGGTATTGGGAACATACTAATATATACAAGTCATGCATAATGTAAGTATGTATAATGGGCGTAGTAAAATATTATGTAAATTGTATTTATATCATATCAGAATATATCAACCATACATAAAAAGATATATATTATATTTCAAATATATACAAAATGTATTAAGGACATATATTAGAAGAATATCTAAGGTTTATTATATTTATGTGCTATTATTATTATTAAATATTGATTATTGTTATTATTATCAACAACAAGTGAGATAATAATAATATATTATTACCTTTAACTATTATTACCTATAATAGTTAGTATAATTAATAACTAAATTAGGGTAGTATATAATAAATATTATAAGTAGTTGCAAATAAGTTACAATTAAGTTGGTCACATTTGTAATTATAATGTTTAAAATATTTTGTTTCCATTGTTCTAATGTGCAATATATAATTACGTGCACTAGTTGTATTCAAAATGCAAGTGCCATTCAAGGGATGAACCAATAAAAAAGGTTCAAACTTAAAGGTTAAACCCAAAATAAAAAAGGATTAATCCAATATTATCTTAAACCAATCTAATTAACATGGGCTTATTTATTTACAGCCTTATGCCTACCTCCCTTACCTATCTACATAAATGCCATGTGTCAACATTTTATTGACCTTAAATTGAATCCAAACATAATTAATTTTAAAAATATTAAATATTAAATTGGGTTTAAATGTAACACATGTCACAAAAAATTTGGCCTTCAAAAAATGAACACAAGTATATGTCACATGGCAATTTTTTATTGTGCCATGTGTCATGCTTTAAGACCATCCATAATGGACAATGTGGATTTTTTCAAAATTAAACAAAAATAATTTTGAAATATTGAAAGATTTTACCACATGTCAACACATCATTTGTTGTTGGTGTTGACCAAATTAATCGCATGTTAATCACAAACAACAATACATATATGTTCAATCAAAGGATGAAAATGTATTTTGTTGACATTTAATTTCCATCCAAAGACCATGTTGTTTATGAATATGGTCACATGCACCTTATCAAACATGATTCATGATATTTTAATCACATATGTCAGTTGTGACTAAAAGCTAATCATAAGGTCTAATCACAAAATCCCATTTTTCTTCTAGTGGATAAGTCAAAACCTTTTTTGTGTTCCCAAAGGGGGAAGTTCACTAGCATTTTTTAAAATAATGACATATTTCCAAAATGTAAAATTAAAAATTAAAAATTAAAAAAAATGATGTTGGAGGTTTTTAGTCACCAAAACTAAGGGGAAAAAAATAACATTGCCATATTCATATATTCATATATGTGATTTTCATTGTGTAACCAAACATATTTAAGAAATGATTAAAAGATTATATTATATTCTTGGTTTATAATTAAATTTGGCTAAATTTTCCTAAGGATGATCAAGATTTTAAAAACAATTTCCAATGAATGATGACCACTTTAACTACAAAATGCAAATTAAAAAAAAAACCATTGGATTTCATTACACCCCACAACACTATTCAAGATGCTTTTGTTTTGAAATTGTTAAAAATGTTGGGATTCATCACTACCACACATTGTATCATTTTCAATTGGAACTAAAAATGATTGTTGTATTTTTTGACTACATCTATAGTGACTTAATCACATAAATCATTAAATACTGGCAAAGGACATCAACATGCCACATGGCATCATGGTTTTGCAATTTAATCAATATGACAACTTGTTGATTTTTGGGATAAATATCCATTATTTTTCAATTTGTGTTAATACATATTTTTGATGTGGAATTAGTTAGTCAATAGTACCATTGACCTTGTGACTAATGACTCAATCTTTCATGATGATGACATGACATGCCATGTGACAAGAAGGTGTTGCAACTATCGTTAACATTGTGACTCATGATATCAATTTTTATGAAATCTCATTTATTAATTAGTTAAAAATACCATTAACTTTTGTGATTGACAACAATTTAATATCCCATGGTGATGACGTGACATGCCATGTAATGACAATGTGTTATAATTATAGTCAACATCATGACTCATGGGTGCAACAAAACATAATACATGCAATTATTAGATGAATATTGCAACTTTAAGCCCTAGTTATTAAATAATAAACTAACATAAAATCACAAAAAAAGTTACAAAATTTTAAATATGTTGTGCCCAATATAATTTGGACAAGTGGCAACAAAAATTGATCCCCATTACATGACTAATAGTGAATGTTTGCATTTATAAATGAAGAAATATCAAACAAAACCTTGATACTTGGATGCAACAAAACACAATACATGTGATTATTATTTAATGATAGACTCACACATGGCATCATAGATATTGCAAATGGAAACATAGCCTAAATAGTGTTAGGTAGGCCTCTAAGTAGCCTAAGCAACCCCTAGGCAACCTTTAAGTAAACCATAGGTAGCATGGGTAGCCCTTAGGTAAGCCCCTCTAGGGAAGCCCCAAAGTAGCTTATGTAACTCCTAGGTAGGTGCTTAGATAACCTAAATTAGGTTCACTACATCAATTAAGTAGGTTAGAAAAAATGTTTATCAAAATGTGGTTACATTTTATGTTACATAAGAAAAGTTGGTGTAGTGGTAAGGATTTTGCCTTTTGATGTGAAGGTGGATTTAAGTTAAAATCCTTACTCTTGCAATTTATTTGCCCTAGTATATGCTAGGTAATTTACATGGTTAATCTTAGTTAAGGTGTGTAGGCTTATGCCGGTTAAACTCCTACCTAGCCCATGGTTTTAGTCTAAATGACCAAGGTTGCCTAACTTAGGTCACCTAATCTAGGTGGTTTAACCTACTTAGCCTAGGTAGCATAAATTAGCCCAAGTCTTGATATATAATCATATATTCCATGTTCTATGTGATGAAGTGACCCAAACATTTACATATTTATCAAACCCTAACATTCAATAAGAAGTTGACAAATGGATTTCACACCCAATTCACTTTTCATTATGTGTGACTCATAATTGAACATGTGTGAACAATTTTTAGGAAAATGTCAATTTTACAAGAAAGCATCTTTTATAACATCTAGTCAAGTAAAATAGCTAGGTTGACGTTGCATTTGCATCAATTTTTGCTTTACAAGTCACACCATGAAAATTTATGACATGTAATTTCAATATTATCACAAATTTTTAAAAAAAAACTAGAATGGCTTGTGTAATTAGATGCCATATCATTGTCCCTTGTAAGTAAGTGGGTGAAATGACATGAGTTAGCAAGTCATAAATCACCAATTGCATATGTCTTTTGCAACTAATGCTTAATTGCAAATGAAAATCATAATTATTTATGATTAGGGATTTATTTTGTAAATTTGCAAGTTTTAATCAAAACCACCTTAGTTGTTACATGGAGCAAGTCCCTATTGTCAAGGAATTATTAAATGAGCATCAAGCTCCACCCTCAATACTCACACATTAATTCCTTGACAACAAGGACTTACCTTATACATATGGTAGTCACCCCACCTCCCCCAATGTGGTGATGATGTGATGACCTTTGTGCATGAGGTTGAGGCTTGGGATGTTGTGCATGTCTGAATGGAAGGGCACTCCAACCCACCTCAACCTCTTTTTTTTTTCATGCGCTACCCATTCCCAAAACCCCTTACATGTTTGTAAGCACATTATTAGTCAAACTTGTACTATGTCCCCACAATTTTACCTCTCCCATTAGCCTAGGCCAAAAATGATGAAGGCTAAAATTGTCCAAATTTTTTTTTTTGGGCAACCAATGAAGTGAACTAACATGCACACAAGAAGGCCAATTTTTTTGCTTTTTTTTTGGGGTTGGGTGGCAAAAAGTAGGGAAATTTTCCTTTTGTGTTTTGGGTCATGAGGTGCATGGCAACACATTGTATGTTTTTAGGGGAAGATGGGGTGAGGTTCCTATCATTTCTTGTTCTTGGTTTGCTTATATGGTCTTGTCATTTCTTTTCTTTGTTTGCTTCTAGTTGAAATCATGTTTTCTTTTAAGGTTTATGTAAGGCAAGCTTTTGGAGGTTAGCATTGTAATAAACGTTGAATGTTCTAATATTCTTGGAGAGGTGTTGGGCATCATGGAGAAGTTCATAGAGGAGAAGTGTGTGTCAAGATTGGGTGCTTTGGAGAGAAGAGGGATTCTTTTGAGACTTCACTTGCAAAAATCTTGAAATGGAATATTGAAGGTTGCAATCTTTATGGAAATGCACGAAAATGCCTCATGTTGTGGAGTTTGTGTTTTTGTTTTTGGTGGTGGGCCAATAATAAAAAATCAACCACCAAAAGAAAAAGAATGTGAAGGTTTTGATCTCTCCCCCCTCCCTCACAAATTAATAATAGTCATATGATGTTTAATCATGATTTTATTTACATAATAAAAGTTTTACATGTAGTTGAGTGATTTTAAGTGAAAACTTGGAACTTTTTACAAATTTCATGCATCTCCATGCAACATAGAAGCCCTATGTACATTAAGTATGAAACATGCAATTCAAAACATATAAAATGAAAAGAACTTTCTAGTGTGAATAAGTAGGATGATGGGTTCTTCTAAAAGCCTCACACATGTGTTTGTTGGGTTTTGCAAAGGAGATGATTCATATTGGTTAGATTGTGAAGATGATGGCCTCCTTTCCTTCAATTGTTGAACAAAGTGTTCTCTTCATATTTTTCTTAACATAAAATCTTGAGAGTAGAGACTTCTATTTTGGCTAGCTTCCAAAGTTTCAGTATTTTCTTTTTTTTGGTAATGAGCCAATGAAAATGGATCATTGTGAAAGAAAAAAAGAAAAAGAAGAGTTGAACTTGGGAAGCACACCAAGCTAATTAATTCAAAGATGAAAACTTGCTATAGAAATTATGGCACTCAAAGAGACTGAAATTGCAGGGACAACAAAAGTAGACCACATTTTTGGCTACTATTTGGATTTTAAATTGCTGAATCATCATTCATTTTAACTAATTATTATTATTATTATTATTTTTACTTCACGGTAGCACGATAATTGAATTATGTTGTCTTCCACTTAGCTGTGGAGTCCAAGGGGGTTTTTTTTTCCAATCTTGTGATGTAGCGAAACCAGTGATCATCCACAAGAAGATTTAGCCAATTTTGGCTATAGACCAAATATCAAATTATAAAAAATTATGAATCCTTTAATATTTTGGCTACCTGCTAAAAACTGTTGTATAAATATGTTGATTTAGATCTTTTTTTCAGAATCTGGGAAGTTATGGTCAATTTTCTCACCTTTTAAAAAAAAAAAACTATTGAAATCATATTTTTCAGATGAAAAATTTGCTAAAAAAGAAAACCACTCTTGGGGACTTCAAGAAGGGCCAAATTCTTCACTGGCCAGGGTGAACGAACACCCACATTGGTACCTTCACCTTTTTTTATCGAGGCCTCTTAATGACCATATTTAAGCCCAAAAAATGGAAGATTTGAAGGTAGAAACCCTGATTTAGTCTAAGCATGGGATATGTGTAATATTTAGAATTAATTTTAATCAATTTTTGGATTTATACCATGGTACCAATGGTTCACCCAAGGCATTCTCCACTAATAAAATTTATTAAATTTAAAATTCCAAGAAAAAGGAACATGTGACCCTAAACCTTAAACCTTTGCTGGAAATCTAGGGTTGGAATGTAGCACACCAGATGAATAGATTGAAACAGTAATGGAGACTTGTTGGAGACTAAGAGCATCCCCATATGGGGGTGCTCGGTATGTGATCCTCCTGCACATTAAAATCGGATGAAGAAAAAGTTAACAGATGCCTGTTTGGCTCAGGAAAATGGTTTTTTTGCCCTGCATGTTTTGCTCAGGTTGCTTGCTGAAGCTGGTAAAAAAGCTCTGCAAAGCCTGTGGCACTTGCTAGAGAAGAGTGTAATAAATACTGACTGATGCTCCCTGTTTTTGATTGGTCAATCACAATGATTCGTCGAGGTAGTTTGCTGTTAGTAGTAGTTCCCACATAAATGCAGTACCTGTTTCAGTTTTATGGGTGGAGTTGCAAAAAAATTTAAATAACTAAACTTGGAAGTGTTGATGCTCTAAATAAAGTCCAATTAAGTACACGTGACCTCCTAAGTCGTACTAAAGGACACATTGTTCCATGAGGCCACCAACCCCTCACAAATGGTGAGATCACTAAGAGAAAAGTCACTTATGGTGGGTGCACATGGACACCTCTATTGTCAAGGTACAATTCACTTGTGGGTGCACATGGACACCTCTATTGTCAAGGTACATTTAATTCACTTTGTGGGTGCACATGGATACCTCTATTGTCAAGCTCTACAAGGTGCACCTATGGTGCACATGGGACACTTCTATTTCAAGGTAGGTAGGATGATGACGCTTCTTTGCAATGAGACTTTGGCTCACCTAGCTAGGCCTCTTCTTTTGGGTTTGGGAATGACCTCATTTTGGGGGCTTTTTTAGTTTAGTCCTCCATTCAAAGGTAAGTAAGTGTGGCAATTGGATGGATCATCATGGTTGCCCTTTTGTCACATGGTTGAATTTAATAATAGTTTTGATGTGATGAGAGACGTGCCACACATGGGCAACCAAGCCATACTACTTTACTAGCAATTTGGAACTACTCGAAACACTAAACCCTAAATTTGGGTTTTGTGGTCCCTTCCCACTTGGGACCACTACGAAACCCCAAATTTTGGGATTTGTGATCCCTTCTCAATTGGGACCACTAAACCCCAAATTTGTGGGGTCTCCTTTGATGGGCTGCATGATCTCAGAGTTTTGGGGGACCACTCAAGCCTATAATTATTATTTTTTAAAATTTTTTTTTTCCAATGATGTCCTATAAGGGGGTATGGAGGACCATAAAAAGGAGGAGTCTTAAAGTTGCATGGCCCCAAAGTGTTGTTGGCGCATGTAAAACAACAAACAAGGCACCGGGGCCACTGACCACAACTTGAGATAGGGTTCCCCAGAAAGTACCCAAGCTGGGGGGTAATGGGCCCCAGTATTGCCCAAAACTAAGGACAAAATCAAAAGTAAAGATGAAAACAGTGCACCCGAACAAAAAACAGGGGATCAAACTGGTTTTGCCTAGGTTTGAACCTTTGAACCCCTTCCTTGGAGATATGCACCCTTCCAATTTGTGTGCAAGTAAGTGCCTTTGCTTTGCTTTGATATCGAGTTGGGGGCAATTAACAATTACATGAGTGTAGTCAAAGCCATTCGACGATAATGGCACAAAATTAAAATTTGCATTTTAGTAATGGGCATTGACAATACATACATGAAGGGAGAGGAATGTGACGAAATGATTTTTTTTTGGGGGTGATGTTAGAAATCCTTGTGAAGCCATGATGTGCCCATCAAGCAAATTATAATGTTTTAAACCACACTTTTTGAATGATTCATTTAAAGGAGCCCAACACACATGCTCAAGCTATATAATGAATGCATAAAAGATGAGATTAAACAATGTATGAAAGGTGATTCTCAGTTTTGCTAGGTTTCCTAATGTCAAGTTAGTTCTAAGAACATCTCACCCCGTGTATTAACTAATATGGTGAAGATTGTAGGCATGTATGGGAACAACATTTTCATCAATTAATAAGTTACATAGATGTAGTGGCCATGGAAGCTAGATAGAATTTAGTCCAAATTTGAGGTTGTCAAAATCCTTACTTTAATTGGAGTTTCTAGACCAAAATCTAAGTATGAAACCATGACTAGACACGAGACCAAGTTGCCTACTTGGTCTCACCATGAGGTTATAACATTAAGTGTGTGCGTGGAAAGTTTTGGTGCATAATTTTGGTTTGAGTATTTTCTTATGTGTTTTTTGTCATTTATCACCACAACCTTTCATGTATTTGGATAAACAACACTGCAATTTAACAAAATTTTAACACTTACAATATTTTTTACCCATAAAAATAATGCATTTTAATCATAAACCAATAATTAATTTATGCAAAATGAACAATAATAATGTGAATTTAAATTGCAATTTTGTGTTGATGTTCAAAAGAAGAAGAAAAATGGATGCAAATGAGATATGTAAAGAACAAATGAAATTTTATTTAATTTATTTTTCAATCTTATTGACAAACCACAAGAACATTGAAAAGAAATTTGGGTATGCATCAATCATGGAATTGGCATCCATGTGTTGTGCAAATTGGTCGCTTCTCATTTGTTTTGTGTTGACTAGGTTGCATTGTTTGGTTCTTTCATAACATCTTGTTCATGCAACATTTTATTTCTTTTACAAAGTGATTGTTTGATTGTTAACATAAATCACGTTGCATCTATTGTGCTTGAAAGTGCATAACATCCAAGACAACCAAAATCACCTATATCAAGATAAACATGTATATACATATTTTTAAATATTTCCTTTGAAATTTCATTGTATATTATGAAAGTATTGATGAAATGATGCCTTTTTTTTTGGGAAGGTTGCAAATAAATATGCATTCCATAATGACACAAGCATGTTTGTAAATCACTTGTTTTATTTTAATCTATTTATTTGCAATATTGTTAGATTATGTTATGTATAAAACCTTATTGTAACAAAGGACATGTGATAACCACGATATGAAATAAAACCTATAAGGATAGGGAGTTAAACATTGAGATTTTTCTTAAATCATGTATGTATCCAAGTTTCAGTTGTTTGAATCATTGTGCAATACATAAAAATAATAATTAAAATTGGATAAGTAATTTTGGGACATTGCAAATCCTTAACACAATCAAAGTATGCATAAGATCACTCAACTATTTAGCTTACAGAAATGAACAAGATTTTTAATTATCACATGATTGGTTAATTCTAACATCTCCTATGACACATTTGTCTTATACATTGTGTTTTTATTACAATTAACTTCATCATAATGTCTTGGGGCAATTCATGCTATAAACCCAAAGCTTTCTTTTATGTGATGAAAATGAAGAAAGCAAATGATTATACTAATGTATTTTCCATATAAAACCACAAAAAAAACATGTTCAAAACTTAATCCCAAGTTACAAAATTGCATACATTTATTGTATTATCGAAGCAATGTACTTGTTTGGAAATGTAGAATATGATCAAAATCTAGGGAGGAAGCTAAAAATTATTTTAATGGCGGAGGAGGATCGACAATGGCAGGTTCCCAAGCAGTGTACCCATAGAGGATGTGGCTTTTCCAACCTGCAAGACACCAACCATCATCTTCCCCGATCCCAAAGTCTTCGTGAAAAGTGTCGAATATTGCTCTCAATTTTGCAATAATTGTTGGGTTGCGTGGTAGATGTGTGAAGCCTGCTTGGCGAGCTCGAGTGTCCCATTCCCGATAAGTTCCTGGTCGTTCCACTCTTTCAAGGCCATCACAAGCAACGACATTGAAGATGATGCGACCCAATATCTCTTTTTCAAATATGATCCGCTCAGTTGGTTCAGCAGACATTGCTTTTTCCAACACATCAAATGATACCGAGTTGTGATGTAGAGCTTCTTGGAAGCGAGGTACGAATAAGGGCATGTTGTACCCCGCACTGATCACCACTTGTACAAAAACCTAATTCAAATGCAGGTAATAATAATAACCAAAAGTTTAAAAATTTTATGGGACAAATAAATTATTACAACATTGATGCAATTAAATAATTAATTAATGTTGACATCCATGTTTAGGGAAATCATTCAAACTATAAATAAATAAAAATCCATCACATTTCTATATACAATCAATGTACAACTTAAGTTGTAAAGAAAATAATCAAAGTTCACAAATAAATGTACCTTGGGATTCATGCTTCGAATCTTGTTTAGAAGCATTGTGCGAGGGCTTGTAGCAATGATTGATTCATCCATCATGTGACGAAACCTTAGTGCACAATTCACTCCCAAAACTTCATCTTTTCTCAAAAACAAATGAGCGGGAGTAATTGTCTCCCATTTATCGGCAATGGCATGGAACTCAAAAGGTACCCCGAGCTCTTTAGCTAAGCGTGCAAGCCTTTGGCCAGTTTCTTGGATCCTTTCCAAGGGCTTGAATCCGGGTTGTGGCCGATCAATCCCTTTATAAAAACACTCAAAATCATTCAAGTCAATTGTTATAATAAAATTGAACATGCACCTACATATTGTCATTGATAACATATCCATCAACTATGGATGCATATTCTAGTCATTTATTAAATGCTTTCATATAACAATATTATGCAACAAAAAAAATGGTTAAATCATGCAAACATTATTAATATCCAAAGTTTTTTAAAACATATAAATGCACTTCTTGTTAAAAGCAATTTCCATGATTATTTGATGAAACAATAATGTAATAGCATACCCGTAATGCGAAGGTGAGGTGGGCCCCCAAGTCGTTGGGCAAGCATGTGCATAAAAGATGGCCATTGAATACCATACATGATACCATAATCCACAACATGAACACGAGTAGCACCCTTGAAGGCTTCGATTAATGTGTTATTGGCAAAACAATGAACTCCTTGCATGAAAGGAGCATTATCGATATAGCTTCGCATTGCATTCAACATTTCAGCTGCAGAAGGACGATTATTGGTGATTGCCATGTAGAGTTCCCTACCCATGCTTGACATTTTTGCCACCTAACATCAATCCAAAATAAAACATCAATTGAATGGATACATTCTCATGATAATTCATAAATTTCTTCATTGCAAGTGAACATACAATATCAAATCAATTTTTTTGTTTTTGATAATCTAGTTACTATCGTCACATCTTATGATTAAACAACATTGAAAGTGTGGTACGGAACATTTAATTCTAACCAAAGCTTCCATGAAGTAATAAGCCACGCGTTGAGCCGCGTTCCCATATGGTGTTGTATGTTTTCGAAGTTCTCCAATCAACTCAGCACCAAGTTTAAAATCTTTTTGGTCAATTGCCTTTGCACACCTAAAAGAAGGAAATAATGCATGACTAAAGTATTAGAATAATCACATGGGTCTTTCATATCGAACTTGTAAATATTGATTATTTATAAATTTTAAATGACTATTGCTTCTATCTTATTTCACAAGATTTGGAATTTAAATTTCAAATAACAATAACAACCATATGACTAGTGAAACATATAATTTGCAAACAATAATCTATATTTCACATTGAATGAGCTTTTTTAATAGGTGGAAAATTTGCACTTGTCGCACTCACCGTAAAAGGGTGGCATTCAATTCATTTGTAGACATGTGAGCTTCATTAGGAATTTGTTCAATCCTATGTGAATTAGGATTGTTTGCATATTTGAGTTTTGGCATGTCATGAAACTCAATATTGTCATTTGTTGTCATAATACCACCAAGTTCATGATCATTGCCATGGATATAATCGTTTGAAGTTGGAATATCATCTTCTTGTTGCGATGGGTTTTGTCTATCATTGGCCCATGCGCTAGTCCACTTAGGAAATGAATCTATTTCTTCATGCGTGATAGTGGTTGCATCTGCAATACAAATTTAAATATGATTAAATTCAATGTTTTCCTTGTTTATCGTCAAACCTAGGAATTTGTTGCAAGACCATTGATAATGTTGTCACCCACTTGTTTACAATCCATTTATTTGTTTCATTATACACCCTCAACAATATGATGAACATTAGAAAAAATGAAGAAGATTATGGTGGGTGGTCACCTGTGAGGACACCAAGCTCCTTTGCCATCATTTGGGGATCGTTGTCGATGACCTCTTCCAAATTTTCGTCCATCAAGCCATTCAAATATGAAAATAAAGGTTGATTCTCCTCAACAATTTCGACAACATCGAATGAATCAACATTTGAAACTCCAATTGGTTCAAGTTTTTGAAGGCTTGTTGGTAGTGTTGACACATTGGAAGATTGGACATTAAGGGATGGTTGATTTGTAAAAGATGGAAGGACTTTGACTGATGGAAGTTTGGAGCATTCTTGCATAATACGTGAAGGTTCAATTGATTGAACATGATCGACACCTTTGATGAAGGAATTCATAGGATGAACTCTATTTCTATTGGCTTTTGCTTTGGGTTGTGTTGAAACGTCACCATCTTTTTGTGTAAAAGGGATTGTAGGTTGATCTTGTTTGGTTGTTGCATCCACTTCAGGAAAAATTGTAGCTAAAGACTTCAACATAGAATTCTTTGGAAGGGGCAAAATTGAATCACGTACTGAAATTTCTTCTGGAATGTTGATGAGAGTTGTTGTGACTGGAATCGGGGATTGCTTCTGTGCCTTTGGCATTTGTGTTTGTAACCATGCTTCTTGTAATTGCAATACAAGTGGAGACACCACTCCAAAAACCTCCGCTAAACTTTTCTCATTAGTTCCTGCCATTTTCAAATTAATCTTTAAAAAATGTATATTTGAACATTTTTTTTGTTACAACCTCGTTATTATTCATGCACTCTTTCAACATCTCTTCTTTATATCACCTCATTTTGAATCTTTTGAATTCTACATGAATCTAAAATTGAAACATGTACAAGTGCGTCTCTCAAATAATTCAATCAATTAGTTGCAAGTATGTTTCTTTTCCTATTTTAATGTAATACACGTCACTCCAACAATCCAACATAACTTTTACATAATATTCACAAGTTTTTTTCTAACAAGGAAATGTTTTCAAAAACTTGTATACTCTAATTTGTTAGTAGGATTTAATGAGAAACACCCTTGTCACTATACCAAGCTCACATGAAAACTTTTGAATTAACACACAACTCTACCCAATTCAACCATCCAAATAAAGAACATAGCATTCCTCATATTGTGACACAAGAGCATAAATACATTCTCTTCGATGTGGTGTTGTTGTAAATGAATGAGTACTTCTTCACTCATATATGTAAGCAAATTGTCGTCATGGGTGGCATCATGACCTATTACGTGGTTAAATCTAATTCAACAATGCAAAAAGAAAATCTATTGCCCACGGATCACATTTATTAAGTTTATTTTCCATTGCTTGTCAAGCTATATCTAGGGTGTTTACTTTGGAAGGTACTTTTTGGATTATTCACTTGTACATCAAAATTGCTTTTTCAAAAGTGCAAAGTTTAACTTTAGACCAAGTCATTGAGTTTCACAATAAATTTAATTTGAAAGATGTTTGGGACCCCATTTCAAAGGAGAAGGAAGTTGCAAGAAAAATGAAATAGCTTTCCCTCTTCCCCCAATTTTAAAAGGGAGGTTGGAAGAGAAGAAAAATAAATTCCACCCATTCGAATGGGTTCCTATCCACCCATTCTAGAAGGGAGGAAGGTTGCAATTTTTTTTTTTTTAATTCACCCTTTTAGTGAGGAAAGGGACATTGAAAAGAAAAGAAGAGAAATGTCTACCCTATTCAAATTTTTACAATTCAATGAAGATTAAGTGTTTTGGAATTGATAAACATGAAATTTTTGGAGACAAATGATGAGGTTTTATGGAGTGCTTGACAATTTTGTTAAGAATTACATATAATTGTTAAAACCTCCTTAAATCTCTTTGTATATCTTGCATGCCATTCTAGTGTGAAGTGTGGACAACCCATTATGGTGTGGTTTGTATTAATGTAGGATAGAATTGAAGTGCTATTGGGAATGTCTTGGGGAACTTAGGGCTCCCATCAAGAACTGGATGGAACATGATGGGAACACATGGGAACACATCAAGAATAGACAACAACAGAAAAAAAAATCACCCCCCTCCCCCCAAACCCAAAAGAAAAAAAACTAAGTCCCTTGAGTGCACCCTAAGGCTTCTCATTGGCTACATGAGATTTTTTTATTTCCAAAACGGTTCATCACCATTTTCAACCTAAGTTTATACCCCCAATATAAACTACGGGTACACACTTTGTGACTCATATTAATTAGTGGTAGGGACCCTGAAAGTTCAAATTCTTTTTTAAAAAAATGGGCATCTTTGATTGGCCTATCAAAAAAAAAAAAAAAAAAAAAAAACAAAAAATCAGGATTTGGACAATCGCAAAGTAAATATGTTTGAATCTCCTCCTTTGGGTTACAAGAGTAGAACTTAGAGCACAGGATATGGGATCAAGTGAGGAGGTATTGGGAACATGTTGAGGAACACATTGGGAACTTGAGGAACATGTTGGGAGTCCATCGCCAACTTGATGAGAACATAGAAGGAACTTCATGGGAACAACACAAATCCAACACCCCCACCCTTCCCCCCCCCCAAAAAAAAAAAAAACACACTAGGGCCCCTTTAATAATACATGTTGCCTCACGTCATTGGTTGCAAGAATGTTTTTTGCCTACCCGTGTTCTTTGCCATTTTTGGCCCGGGCTAATGGTAGGGCCATGAACTATGGGTGTATTTACCTATTGTTGGTTGTTGACTGACTGACTAACTTGTTCAGCAAACAATTGTGTTTTTCTTCACTACTGGAAGAAGGTTTAAATAATCATTATTTTTTAAATATTAATATTTTAAAAAATTATTAATAAATATTTTTTCAAAAAATTTAAAATCCAGATTCTCCACTTTAAATTTTGCTTTGTTTAGACTCCAATACACTGGTCAACATGTCCTAACTTTTCATCCATCTTTCTTCTTGCCCTCTTCTTTTCTAGGGATGGGGGTGGTGGTGGCCCAACATCAATCATCCCATGCATGCATATGACCCAACCTCATTGGAAAACCTCTAGAGAGAGAGAGAGAGAGAAAGAGGACAAAACAAAGAGAACCCAAAACAAAAGTGTCATAGAAAAGAGCATCATTGAAGCTTCCTATGTAGGTACTTAACCTCACCTTCTTGTGTTGCTTCTCCCTTGCAATTTCCTATGCAAAAGGTGTTGCTTTTCCCTTGCAATTTCCTATGCACCCTAAAAACCATTGGTGAGGATCCCCAACATGATTTAACACTAAATGGTGACTATCATAATTAAGTTGTAGCATTTTTATAAAAGTGCTACTAGAAGTGGTGACCTAGGAAGAAAGGCCTAGGTTAAGATGTGGGTAATTTAATTTTTATTTTTATTTACTAAGTGGCCAAAAAATCCCTAAAATAACATTTTTTTTGTTTTTTTTTAAATTGATTTTTTTTTTTGGTGTCAAATTGTGAAATTTCACCACAAAAAAAACACTAGTGTATATAGGTTGGAATAAATGCATTACAAATTTGAGTCTTTATTACAATAAAATAATTAGAAGCATGTATACATGTTACATGATGTGTTGTGCTCATTTTTTGGGAGATAGATGTTAAAATAATATTACATGCAATGTAACGTTTTGCTAACAAGTATCCCAATAATTTTTTAGCATTAAATAATGACAAGTTTTAAAAAATTATCCAAACAAAGAAAAGACAAATATATGTACCCCCAAACTAAAATCCTAGTCAAAATTTTGCAATTTTATTATTAAAAACAATAAATATGCAACAAATTTGATGCAATATTTGATAGGGGTTATAAATTTTTTGTGATAATAATGCTTTTACAAAAAAAGTTAAAGGTAGAAAGGACATTAAGAAAATCTCAATTTTACAACTAACTTCATTTGCTTATAATTTGAATCTAATTTGATATCTCTTTACAAACTTCTTTTATCAAAGTGGCCATCCCAAGATATTTGCAACTAAAGAAATGCATCAAATGTCAAATACACTTCATTATAATTGTAGATTGGGATTTTTTAACTTACATCATCTAAATTCACCATATTTGGTATGTTACTTTATCTTTATTGTTTTGGAATATGTTTGTTTGCATGCATTAGTTTGGAATACTACACAACAAACAACAACACATTCAATGACATAGTTATTAGCAACCTAACCAAATTATACAACATCACATGTGCATGTTCTTCTATGAGCAAGACAATAGTTTTCAAAAAAAACATCATTTTACTTTTGAAAAATATTATCTTGTATGCACAACTTTGATTTTGATAAATTCAAACATTAGCAAAGTATAACCCTATAACACAAATATAACAAAAGTCATCATAAATGCACAAAAATAACATGTATGGTTGAACAAACTAATTTAATTTAAACTCCACCTTTCACCTCAAAAATCCAAATGCTTAAACACACAAACAAAAGCCACAACATGAATCTCATTAAAAAAATAAAATCACCCTTCTCAAAAATTTCATCATTATAAATTACACTTTACATGTCAACTTCTAAAGAAAATGGAAGATTTTCTCACATCATTTTTAAAAAAAATGCAAATAAACAAAAACTAAGAATCACAAACCTTTAACCTTCAAGTTTTTTAAATAAATAAAAAGATTTGTAACAACCTTTAGCTCTACTTTAAATTTAAAAAATTAAAAAATCTTAATTATGTAACACATGATATGATAATTGTATCACCAAAAGACTTTAAAATGCACAAATTGTTTAGAAAAAAAGACGCACTTTTTAGTTCATCTTGATATTTTTGACAATAGGCACAAATGCATGAAGGTTGTTGATTCGAATCAACCTTTGTTAATGAAACAATTAGACGTTTAGGGTAAAGACATCAAGGCATATAAAGGCAAATCCATATGTACACCCTAATTGAATTTGTAATACAATATACACATTGTTTTTAATTTCATTCCAAAAACAAACTTTCACCTTTAATGGATTTTATAGTTTGACAAGTTTGTACAACAAGATAATGTTGTGAGTTGTAATGAATAACTAGTAATGAAACAATTGAACAATAGTTACAAAATAGTGGAAAAATAATACTTATGCAATGGTAATCTAGTGGCACAACTAATTGTATCAATGGGAATCATAGTGGATAATTAATTGTTAACAAGTTGAAAGTGTCATATTTAATGGGTGGAAAAAATGCATATACATGGCATGATCATATATGTTAATGCCATTGATTAATTGCAAAATAGTCATTGATTGGGTGTTACATTTACCCTAGTTGGAAGGTAATGGTCACACATTCTTAAATTGTAATTTGCCAACAAAATCAAATATGATTGACTATAATTATAGTTATAGTGCGTGGATTCTAATGTATAGGTGTCCATCTTGCAACTAACTTGCAATTATAGTGCAACCCCTTGATTTTATGACATGACATATTATTTATTAATTCCCCATATTTCCATGGGATAATTATAGCGTAGTTGTATATTAGTTCTTTTGAAGCTTTAGTTGAAAAGTAGTTTAGTTGCCACATAAATGATTTTTCATTGTGAGTGAAGTTCACAAATTTGAATTTAATTTAATTTAAAATAATGATTAATAGTGATTGGATCAAATTTAGTTATAGATATCCCATGTATTTTTTTTATGTGGGAGGGGAGATGTGGAATTGTGCTTGTAAAAAAGAGGATGTGTACAAATGCATTCATGCTTTAATCAGCATTGAAGATTAAAGGAATCATCCATCCACCCACATGAGTGGACAATGTTTAAGAGAAGGTTATGTTTGTCAAGTTTTCAACTAATAGTAACTTTTGAGAATTGCTCATGGCAACATGTGAATTTTTTATGAATTTGGTGCAAATTAAAGGTCCGGAGTTTAAGGAGGAAGGAATTTGTGGGGAGACCATTTAGGAAAAATATATTTGGGTGCAATAGGGCATGGCAAAAACATATCAAATAGGAATAAAATTTCAACAAGGGGATAATAGATGTGGCAATGTATCCATATGAGTGTTAGGAGGTCCACATAGTTTCCACATTGGAGTTGAGAAAAAGGTAGATTTATAAGACATGTTTTTAATAATTGCCCATGTATTGGACATTTTGAACATGGAGTACTTATGTTACATGCATCATTGAGATTGATGGGTGGATCCATAAGCAATTGGACAATGTTCGATCAAGGATTAAGTTGTGGAGTTATTTGTGGATTGGGGGTGTTATGGGGAGATCTCATGGATGTTTTGATCATTGTGAGCAAGGGGAAGGTGTATGTCGATATTGAATACATCTTAGAAAAAATTCCATTTTGTCGATAGGATGGGAAGCCCAATGATATTTGTGTATGAGATTACCATTGAGTTGGACATCCAAATTTAAATAAAGTTTCAGCCATTTCATTCCCTTAATTGTTCCCTTAGATACATGCTTAGAATCTCATTTTGAGGAGATGGATTGGATAGCCAGGTTGTATATTTGAAAGGATTGCATGTAGTATGTATTTGTTTGGGTGATGTGAAAGAACTTGTAATTATGAAGGAGATAAAAAGTAACAAGGTTGTTTGTAAATATGTACATGTGGGTTGGTTGGTCATTGAGAAGAAGGTTGTTTGTTGGAAGGCCATTAATTTAGCTTGAAGGATATTTGTCAACCTAGGAGGTGGGATGATATATGGATGTTCCAAGATGATGAATAAACACCATATCTTGCACAAGGAATTGTTGTCTTCAATGACAAAGTAACACGTGTATATAATTTGGGTCATATAGGGGATTTAAAGATTGGGGAGTGGAGGGAAGGCATGTATAAAAGGGGAAGGAGGAAAAGGGTAATGTGATTCAAGCAAGAAGGATAATTGTTTCCATTGTTTGGAGAATGGGATGTGCATGTTGGTGAAGGTTCATGGGTTGGAATGGATATGGTGAATTTGCTTGATATGATTATGGAAAGTGATGTTGGGATGGTGAAAGGTTGGACACAAACAAGGAGGAATGCATTGAATTTAGTTCTATGTAGATAGGAAGGGAATGTAAAAAATGTCTTATATTTAAATGTGTTGCGTGGAAAGTGGTAAGTAAGGTCTAGATATTTGTGTATGGTTAAGTGAGAGGGTTTACATGGTAATAGTTTAATCTTGGGATACAAGGAATATAATGAAAGCAAACATTTGTGAGTAGGAGGTTGCATCAAACTAAACCCATTAAGTGGTTGTAAGTTAGGGTGATTCACATTTTGTGTCACATTATTATTTTTTGCAAAGTTTAGTGGATTGACATGCCATAAAATCATCAATATGCCAATTTTACAATTTCATTAAGACTATCAACATGTTAAATGAGAACCTATAGAAATTGCATTTCATTATTCTATCATTGTTACATATTGAGCCAAAAAATATATTTTAAATCCTAGTTTATGGGCTTCTTTTGAATTCAAGTAATTGAAATTTGAAACAAAATCTCTTTCTAAATTCCCCTTTTAAGCTAAATTTTAGTGCATTTGATTCCATTATGACATTAATTAAGAAAAAAACCTTTAAACTACTTAAAATTATTTACTAACTTTGTATATTTTTGAAATTGCCCTCTCAAAACCAACATTCAATCCATCTTTGGAAGGTGCCTCAACAAGTTTTTTTAAAATTAAAACATTCCTTTGTATGGTTTCACCTTTTATGTGTAAAACAATAGTCAAAATAATATATCTTAAAAAACACATTTTCCCATTGATTTGTTGCCACTCATACCCTTGTGATTACAAAAGGAAAATGGAACCACAACAATTGCCACCATCTATGATACGCACAATTTTTTTTTTCAATTGTTCATTTAATATAATTGGTTCTTGAAATCAATTCCCATTCCCCACTACCTAACTCCCAGTATGGTGAAACCTCAATTTTGATATTACATTGATGTTTTCCATTTCTTAATTCGTAGATGTTAAAAAAAAAATTACAAATATTTGTTGAGTGTCTCCTTCACCATGAAAAAAGGCAAAGATGGAATGACAAGTGGGAAAATTTGGATGAATAACCTAGGCCCAAATGAAACAAAATATGCCATCATACAATCACATCGGTATGTTAGTGGAAGTTGTGTATGGACTATGAACGTTAACTCTTAGAATGTGATCTTAATAACTATTATCATAGATATGTCTTATAGGACAATTTCATTCCCATGAAAAATATTATAGTGACAATATGTTAAAAAGTTACCTGAAACCTAGGAGCATCCCATTGTATAATTATTTTATCTCTATTTGACTCTAGGTTAGAAATTTGTTCATCCATGAGTCAAATTATGAATTCAACTGTTAGATTCAAATTTTACAAATTCATAGTTCTTCGATAAAATTTCAGCCAAAATGAAGCAATGGATGATGAGATATCAAAGGTAGATTGAGCTCCTATAGGATCAAGCAAATGTTGCTGAAGGTTGGATTTGGAGCTTCACATGCCAAAAAAAACCTTTTGACATAGATTAATGAGTGCATTTTAACATCTAGTGAACCAAGTTGTCCATCCTTAGGAGTGCACTAATGAAGGTGGATGGGGATCACATGTGAGTAACAAGGGGCTAAGAACAACTCTAGTGATAGTAAAAAAGAGGCCTTGCATGCCACTTTATATGTTGTAGTTGTGTGAAACTAACCTCCTCCTCCAAAAGTGGCTAGGATGGTGGGGTTTGAAAACCTTCATATGTAAGGATTTGTTGTATATTTAGTTTGTTAAACATCATTTATTGATGATATGTTGATATTCACGATAAGCCAACCAACTTTATTGGTTCACTTGTAGCTTTTAATTACAATTTAAGAATATATTGTGTAAGGTTTACTACTTATCAATGGGGTAGGGGCAAGTAACACTATATTTAAAATATTGGTCTTGTTCATTAATTTTTGCCCCTGCCATTGGAACTATTCTAACTTTGGAACGTCATATCTAATGAGTACCTAACTTGGTTGTTGTGAGTTTCACATTATGATACATTACATGACTCTCATGGTAAGGTCCATTTTTTGGCTAATGAAATTTTGAATCCAAACATTAGTAGCACTTGCCCAACGTTGAATGAGTTCAATTGAGCTTTGCTATTCATTGTCCCTTGCTTGATTTTGGCTAAAGTTTCAATTAAAGACTTTTGAATGTGTAGATTTTGAATCCAATGATTGGGTTTGTAATCCCATTTATGGATGAGTAGATTGGACATCATATATAACTCCAACTTTGAATAGAGGTTAAATGGGTGTAGAAAAGGTTTAGGCTTTAAGATTTGAAGAGTTAAACATGAAAATTAAATAAAATATTTACATTATGAATACTAAGAGGGTATGGTTTAGCTAATATGGACACATTTGATCTCCATGTGAACTTTGAGTTAAACATGTTGATTTAAACAATTTTGTGATGGACAACATCTAGTGAAACATTGCCAAGATCCATAGACTTTAGCTTCCAAGAGGAGGATGTATATTTAGTAGCTTTGCTTAGTTCCAAAAAGTTTATAGCCTACCCATCTTCAAAAAAATTAATGCCTAGTTCAAACACACATCAATAAAATGATCACACATTCTCAAATGCCCCCAAACATATCACTAGAACTTTCAAAAGATAGGTACAAGCACCCAAAATTGTTAGCGGACTTTGAAACATGCCATACTATGGCCTCCTATAGCTATTCAAATATGCTTGGGAATGTGTGATTGCAATAGCTCTTGGTTTGAGGTTATTTAAAAAGTGGTTTAAGATCATAATCCAATGCATTTCAAATATTTTCAAACCTAGCCCATTCCATGGCCTATTTTGAGCATATGTGGCCTAAGTTTTAGAACCCTCTATTTGACCTTGTTTAAGGTCATCTTTTGAGAATTTGAAGTGCTACAATTTGAGTCACCATTTAGAAGGGAGCATATTGATATCACATGGTATGTCTATCACAATTCTTAACAAATTCATAACTAAGTGAAGAATTCTATAAAAGAAACATATTCAAGTTGGGTTCAACTTTAAATCCTCTTGTTTTGAAGGGGAACAAGAGTGTTTTAAAAAAAAAGTCTGATTTACTCAACATGCTTATTCAGATGGTTGCAGGTACTTACTATTGGCCCATATTGTGTATTTCTTGCATATTTTATTGTTCATTATTTTTGGGAAAGTAGACTAAAAAGTGAGTTCATCATTGGCTTTGCCCATAAGGGAAGAGAATATGCATTGGTGTAAGATTTTGGCATCGAATTTGACCCAATTTGTGAGTGACATTTGGATTATGTGTAGTGTGCATATGATGAATGGGAATGTTCCATAGAAATGCATGCATGTAGGTGAGAAGTTCTAGATTCAATACGGGAAGTTTTTGGGTTGAAATTTGAACTTGCCATAAAGGGCATAGTTGTTATGTGATGAGTTGCTTCTTCTATTTCAAATTCCAGGAAATGAGGCCATGTTACCTTCTATCACAAAGTTCAAGTTACAACCGTGTTCAAGTGTTTTTGTTCAATGGTTGTTTTAGAAGTGGCCATCCTGGAAAGCTATGGGAACTTCACAATTTGGAGAACATGACGATGACCATAAACCATTAACCCTCTTACAAAGGGTATTTTGTGTAGTTCTAACACATGAGGAGGTGGGGGAAATTTAAGGACATGTGCAAGGCAATAGCAAAGAGGAGACTGACTCTTTCTTGATATATGGCAAGTATATACTTGGTATTGATATTGGTATGAGTCAGGTATATACTTGACATTACCTCAGGTTCGATACTAGACCGGTATTGGTATAAGGTTGATATTGCCTCAAGTCATACACGATTGGTAGGTTCTTCAAAACTGATATTGATATCAATACCATATACCTAGGTTTCACCATACATATCAATACAACACTGGTAAAGACCACGAAAAAAATCTTTAAAATGAAAAGATGTGAGAAGAGAAGGAAAATTTTTAAAAAAGAGAAAACTATGAGAACCCACTTCATAACATAAGAACCTGCTTTGAAGCAAAACAATGGCAACCTCTTGCGGAGGAAGAATAACAATGTATAATGTAGCCTCTACCAACAATAAAAGATTTTCTTCATAGTATTTAAGTGTTGAAATGGCCAATCAACATTCCCAGCACAGTAAACCCTAAAATCCAACTTCATGTAAATGTACTGATTTTTAAGCTTTGGGAAGTGGTTTTTGGTCACTCCAGATTCAGCTCCCCCCCCTGGCCCTGGGCCTTCACACCTAAAGGAAACAGCACTGAGACTTGGGAAGAGGTTCTCAAATCACAAGTTCATTAGAATAGAATAGAACAAAGTTTTATCTCAACTCCACCTGCAGGGATGTTTAACTGACACCAATTCAGACTGTCTGGTTTGTATGGCTTGCAATTGCTGGAAGTACCCACATTGACAAGCCTTCTTTGTCAATTCACATTGTCTGGGTTTGGAACTTTGGAGGGCTTCCAATTGCTTCAAGTACTCACAGTATTAATATCTCTTCTTTGTGATCCTGCTTGAATTGACATGCATGGCTTTTGATGTACAGTACTACTGCATGAGTGGTGTGATCAGGAAGGCTCACCACTCTCTCAAAGGCAGCAGACCAATAAGAACATACTTTCAAGTGCTTGGAAGTACAACATTTTGACAGCTTCTTTTGTGATTCCACTTACATCAACATGCATGACTCTTCCAACCAAATGGGTACACTATTGCATGATTCTGGAAGGACGGCTCACAGGCTACTTTAATGGAAGACAGGCGAGGCCTATGAGAACCTTACTTTTGGACATATGTACTGTCTTCATTGAAGGGTCTTGCTTTATTATGTTAAGTTGTCATAATGCCACTTGGAGCAGGGCAGCCGAAGGATGCTCTCTCTTATTTCAGGCATGCCCTGCTCCTCAGGCATTAACCCACACTTTCACTCTCATCTGTGCCGCTGCGGCATGCAAGAGAGAGTTTCGTGCATGCTCATCAACCTTATTGGTAAGGAAAGGCCAATTCAATCAGTTTTCTGGCAGTTTTAAAATGGCAGAATAGGCCAACCATGGGTAGATTATGTTGTTTCAGATTCAGTCAGTCATTTCCGAACCGACCTATTCCAGTTTTCAATCTATCCCTTGCCCCAGTAACTTAGGTAGGAGCCAGAATGTACCCTATGGATGAGAACGCTCTTCTGCCTATCCTGGAAGTGCACATGAAAGGAACAAAAAACTTCCTTTTCAGGTCCATCCAAGAAGTCCCTAGTTCTCTAATGCAGAGGACAACAACACACTGTTTACAGGTTGGTGAGCTTAAAAGTGACTAACAATAATTGAATGGATATCCATGTTTGTAGTGTACCTCCTTTGAGTTGTTTGTAGTGTATCCCTTGACTTGGCTGCAGCCAACAAACATATCCCAGTCCATGCATCAAAGACAAAGTTGCAAAGTAAACAAACACCAGTATGTAAGTTTATAGTCTTATCAATGTGTTGAAGCCTGCAATCAAAGACTAATTTGCAAAGCAAAAACACCAGTGATGTAAGTTGAGTGTCCTTATCCATGTGATCAAAGCTTGCTTAGAGTTTCCGAATGGGCACCTTTTGAAGCTTGCGAAGCTGGGCTGTAGTAGTGTGTGTAATAAGGTGGAAGGACTCACTTTTGGTAGGGTATCAGAAAGAGGATAGAACACAGGTTTTGGCTGGACTAAAAAGTGGTGGGCATCTAATCTTTATTCCATTTCTCCAGAGGAAACGAGTGCACAAGTAATGTGCAAGAACCCTGTCTGTCTGCTGTAAATAGCTATTACAAGTTGAACTGTCAGTTCACTCAAGATAACTAAGAAAAAGAAATCAGACCCACCAAATCCAGCAATTTATTGGCCATAACATTTTTTCTTCACACCTACACACAAGCCTACCATTCAACACTATATTAGTACACTAATTCTATTTTACAGATGGCTAAAAAAACGCTATTCAACAACTCCCCCAACAACTTCAGAGCTTTTCTTTTATCAAATTGGTAAAACCTTGCCTTGTCAGATGAGCTCAGCCTGCAACACCAGAAGCAGCTATTTGCAGACCTTTCTTGTGTTAGCTTTCATTTAGCCTGCCATAGGAAAAAGCAGCTTGTCTCTTTCCAAATCCTTTTGTTGCATCAATTCATATTATCTCCAAAATCATCTTCCTTTTCTTCTCTGCAGAAATGGAAGAGTTGAGATTGATTTGGTGTTTTCCTTGCCTCAAGAATCCTTGCTGGTCTGTTCTGCTGCATGATAGTTTTCGCCCTTTTGTAATCCGCACTTAACAACTGATAATTCTAACCTACTACTAAATTTGCAGGTCAGTATGAATGCAGTATAGTGCAGCTCAGTGCAGCTCACTATAAATACAGTATGATGTCAAAATCATCAAGCCTGTACAAGGAAGAACAATGACAAGATAGACAATCAACACCATAATGATTCTGCACCTGGGATGTCACCTATGGAACAACTTTTAAACAGAGAAAACTTGTTGTGATCTCGCAAGGATTTGAACCCTGCTGTCTGCCCATCTTGCAGAAAGATCTTCAATTAAGTTGCTTTTGTGATGGTGGCCCAAGCACAAGAACAGAGAAACTTACTTGATTGACTGTGGTGCATCTGACATCCAAAGCATACAACTCAAGATTCCAACAATCTGTGGTGGCAGAAACAAATTACAGAGCTCTCAGTTAGATTTGCAGTTTCTTAAAGGCTGCACTCCAATCCAGAACTAAATCTATCAAGTCATGGCTCAGGAAGTGCCCTCTCCTTAAATTGCATAGCATACATTGTACAGTCAGTGAGAAAACCCTATTAAGGAGATGACTCCTAGGGTTAGACGACTACATAATGATTTGCAAAACTGACAATCACTCCAACTTATGATATCAGGCTAGACACCAGATCTGTCATGCCAGAGAAAACATCACACTGAAATTCCACACACATTTCCAGCACCAACAAAGTGCATACTGGTAAAGATTTAGGTTGTGCTTCTCTCATACTCAGATAACCACAAACAATCCTCATACAAGCTAAGATCTGCAAGTAATTGCAATCATTAAGGATCATTACAACCAGAATCAATCACCTGACCAGATAAGGTAACTTCACCAATATGAAACACTGCCACACATCTCAACCATGACAGCATGTACGGTTTGATTTCTGTATGGAACACTTGCCAATGCTGCAGAAATCAACTGGCCCCCATTAAATCCCTGATGTCACTCTTCCCAGTAGTCACTTTCACAAAGCAAACAAACACCTGATTTGCAGTAGCTCAACCATCACCATGAGCACTCAATGCCAAGCCCGTAGAAAACTTCGGCTCTGTAACCTATTCAATTCCTTGCACATTTTTCACTGAAAATACATTGTACATGGTTCAATCCACAATACCTGAAACCCACGTTCAAGCAAAATCCCTGAGCTTGCACAGCAACACATCCAGCCCCCAAACAGAACCCTGTGGGATCACAAACAGAGCAGAGATCAATGAGAAAACAGCAAACAATTGCACCTTACAGAAAATGCCATCACTTAATCTACAGAATTATTTATTGCAGAGCACACAATTTGCAATATATCTAAAGCAAGGTACCATAAAAAGCAAGATATTGTAGGTTTCATAGATCAAGCAACACAACCTCATTCGTGAAGTTAAACAATGTGTCATGAGACATAGAACAAATGCCACACACGTACATCACAAGACCTAAAAATGACTAAATGCCTCTTGCGAACCAAACAACCCAACGCAGCACGCAAATGCAATCCGCACCCAGTTACGCATATGATCACTTCTTGTATGTGCACACAAATCACGTGCACATACACATTTTAAAATGTCATTGTAGGGAGATGAGCAGTGACGGAGAAAATGTAAGGAAACAAAAGAAAACAAAGAAATTCACAGGAACCATGGAAGAAAATGTAGCTTATGGCAAGTTGAAAGATATTCTTTGATTATGGATTACAGAGACATGACATGTACCCCCACATGCGAACATAATACAGCACAAACAAACATTGGAAAATTTTTGTGCTGAAAATTGTTGTCAGAAGTGCAGGTGACATTGCTCTTTGCTCAAGTTATTGAGAATTCAGTACTAGACAAAAACTCCATTCATTTTAAGCTGCAAAAGGGCTTATTCCATTAGCAGCTTTACTTTCAACCTGGCTAGAGGAAATGGTGATGGTATTGTTGGAACGGTGAAGGATCACAATCAAGAAAGATCAACCACCTTTGCAACATGCCATGCAATCACTGCCAAAGCACAGGAGATTGATGTGCATAGGACAGGAGATTTGAAGACAACAAAACACATGATTGCTGCGAAGAGAGATGCTCAAACAAGAGGATCAAATACTCTCATCCCACCAAGTGTGTAACTTTTGGCGCACATCCAAGAGGAGATTGGAGAGTCAAACTACTTCATCATATTAGATCTTAGATTCGACAGTTCAATGATATTCTATTGACACAAAGATGGTTTCCCAAACCCGCTGATGCTGTTTTGATAAGCCTGGCTCTCTCCTAAGACACTAGAGTGCCAAGGAAACAGGAGACATAGTGTCAATTTTTCCCTGCTTCGTCAACTCAATATTTTATATACAGAAACCCAGTTCCGCACACCAGACTGGCACGAACCTATACTTACATCCGTATGGTGATCCAACAACATGTCTAAGCCAAGAGACTTACGAACAGATTTTACCAGGCAAAAGATAATTTACATCTGCAGCAGAAGTGCGAGGGATGACGATCCCGGCTCATAAACAAAATTTGGTTCCATCGTGAACATTTTTGATCATTGGAAAGACCAGCGGCCTTGATCCCCTTGAAGAAGAGTAGCTTACTCCAGTACCCGTGGCCATCTTCACTGGCCTCGTTAAGTGCTCCCTGAAACAAAAACAGAGGCCATAATATTAGACAAGCGCCTACCTACGCCTACCAGCTACAAGTACTAATAGAAAATGGGGACCATACCTGCAGAAAAAGTGAAAGACATTGTGCAAGCTTCAGAGTTGGCAACTAGTATGAAAAACGAACAGATGTCGGAAGAAAGAGTCAACACTTACTCGTTGGTGAGCGGCTTTAAAACGTCAGTCTCTTCCGATTGGGAAGCAAAGGCCATGCGGTTGAGCCTGCTAGCTCCCCTTGGAGGACTTCTTGTCAGCGAATTCGGAGGAGGGGCCGGAAGAGATACTACGGGCTTCAAAATCATCTCCGGTATCGAAGACGTTCTCGGCTCGGGAGAAACTCCTAAAACGGCTTCCACTTCTTCTGTCTTCGGAGGGCTTGATGGCATAGGCCTTCCACCCCATTGCGTCTGCGATCGATGCAGACGGCAGCGGAACGATCCAGCGTGCTTCGTCGGCGCACATAGACAAGTCATTTTCACGGGTGCACTTGTTGACACCATCGTCTTCTTCACCGATTTCTTCGACGAGATTTTGGCACACGGTACTGCGGAGACTGTCACCGGCGACTTCTCCCCGGAGGAAGGAGCTAGCGGCTTTAGAACGGCTTTCAAGAGGTTCGAAGCGTGCATTCTACTGCAAAACTAAAAAAAAAGAGTAACATACACACATCAGCCACATGAAACCAGAATCATACTAAATAATCTTTCAGGACACGAAAACGCTAACAAAAAACTACACACAATCCAAAATATTCAGCTACAAGTGGAAACGGGTAGATTTTTCATAACAGTAGAAGTAACGCACTAAAACAAGACGTCAAGAACCGAGATCGATTACAAGTCTATCAAAACGCTTCAACAAAAAAACAAGCAGAAGCTCAAAAGCATAACTATCTCGAACGTCAAGAACCAAGATCAATTACAGGTTTATCAAGACGCTCTAAAAAGGTAACAAGTAGAAGCCTCAAAAGCTTAGGAAACTCCACCTGTAGGCAACGAGCAGGTAACGAGATGAACGCGACGGCGGGGCTTCAGCGGTGAAGTTGAAAGAAACGGAAGTAACGGGAAGGTAACAAGGTGGACGCGACAGCGGGCCTTCAGCGGCGAAGTTAAAAGAAATGGAAGCAGGAAATACCGATCTGAGAAAGGCGATCCAGACCAATATAACTAATACGAAAAAAGAAAAACAAAAAAAAAAACGGACGAAAGAATCTCGGACCAGGATAAAAGGCAGGAGGAAAAAATGCAACTCCAAAGTCAACGCATCTGTGCGAAAGAACTTCGGAGGAGAAGAGCAGAGAGCAGCAGAGAAGAGATGTGAGGAGAAGAGAGATGACAGCGAGAATGTGAGCGAAGAGAGCAGATCCAAAACGAGTTGTAAGCCTGCGATGGCGCACTATATAGTCGCGAGCGAGCGAGGGAGCCTCCCTCGCGCAGCGCGAGCCTCTGAGCGAGCGAGCGGCCACCGGCGCGCTCCGGACGGGCCGGGCCCACTCCGACTCCGCCCAGCCCGTTCTTATCAATGCACTGCACTGCACAACACGCGACGTGATTACCTACCTACTTCTCCACTTACCGTGCGTGGCACGACTTCTGTCACTGCGCCATGTTCCTACAGTTCATGTACCTCTCTGGACAGAGGGCCATGTTCATTTCACACAGCAGGACATGAATGAATGAATGAATGCATGAATGAATGTGAAACCTTACTATTCTCATGTACCCACTTGTAGGCACCTCCTTTGTACGGGGACATTTGCATTTCACACAGCAGGACACGAATGAATGAATGTGGAACGTTGCTTTTCTCTTGTACCTCATGGGGTTCTTTAATTCTCAAATACCAGAGTACCTTAGCAGCTCGGTCGGGCGCAAGAAATATTATTATTTGTAGAAATGCAAAAAAAATTCAAATTTCAGTTTTTTTTAGAGAACATTTTTTGGTGAAGGAAATTGATGAATTTTTTTTTGAATATTTTAATTTTCGAAATGAAATCTTCAAACTTATTTCATTAATTGGCAGACATGTGCTGAAGCTGACCAGCAGTACTAGGGTGGGTTATATTTTGGAGTTGAAAAGGTGTTGGGGGTTGTGTCTTTGGAACTTTTCTTATATTTGTTTCTAAATAAAATAGAGAGTCTCTTTGAACCTAATGAGGTTCAACCACCAGGGAGTGACCTAATTTTGAGATTTTCAGACCTTTCAAGATCATTCATCACTCTTATTTTATTGTGCCCAAAATACACGAGCAACATAATCCATATATAAGAACAGGTGAATCCCAAATTTGACAAACTGGAAAAAAGTATGTAAAGATGGAGTGAAAGATACCAAGGCTTGAAGTTTTGGGTATGTGTAGGGTAAAGTTTCAAAGTGAGAGCATTCCCAAAACAAAACAAGGCTTATGACAATACAAGGGGGCATTGAGTCGGGCCTTCCATTTTGATAACGTCTCGCACAACAAATGAGGTTTATCACCATAAAAGCACAAGATAAAACTTTATCATAAGCCAAAAAATATGTTATCATCATACGTGGTGAAGAACCGATACAATTTATCCAAGAGCATGTGGAGGGACCCTTGCTCTCAATAAAGCCCCCCCCCTTTTTTTTGGCCTTAGTAGAGAGAAGGAAGCTTTACATGTAAGGTGCCT
>Ga0209611_10002409_pt1 | contig 32918 bp, 24 predicted proteins | sample S1TSphgellanicum_3_FD_187693 | JGI IMG/M metagenome (GOLD analysis project Ga0209611, IMG submission 187693) | Host-associated microbial communities from peat moss isolated from Minnesota, USA - S1T2_Fc - Sphagnum magellanicum MG (SPAdes) (version 2) | ecosystem: Host-associated > Plants > Peat... | reverse complement strand
AGTACCAACCAGTGTAGGTGCTGGTTCCCCGGAGACGAAGGACTGAAGGATTGAGGGTTGGATGTGCCTAATTGATGATGGGAACAGAGCAACAAGTTTTACCGCTGGAAAAAGGATAATGGTGGTAAGGTCAAAATCTAGGAGATGACCTACCTATACAATAACTGCTATTTCCTGACAACTCCAATTCATGATTAATTACTGCAGCTGACGATGTCAGGTTGTGGCCAAGCCTATAACAATTTATCTATAACAATTTCCATTAAAATTTCCTAGTTTCATATCTGGTGTGTAGTCAAATTTGGCTAAATCTTCTTGTGGATGATCCCTCCTTTGTTACATTATAATCAACAGAACCTCCCCCACCCACTCCCCCCAAAAGGAAAAAAAAAAACAATTGGAATTTTTTTTCATTAAAACACTTTTTTTCGGACTGTGTCAAGATTGGTTATAGATGCCATTTAGTTTCTCAAATTATGAGGAGAAAAACGTGGAAGTCGCCATATTTAAACATTGGGTTCTTGGAGGTTGCCAAAACATAGCAAGCAGGATTCAAAAAAATTGTCTGCTGTTCTCTCTGACATGAGACATTGGGTTCTTGGAGGTTGCCAAAAGTTAGCAAGGAGGATTCTGAAAAATGTCTGCTGTCCTCTCTGATCTGTCGTCAATTTTGGCTCTTTCCTCTTGTGGATGGTTGGTTGCCAGTGTGACAATATCACAAAATTGGAAAAAATAAAAAACCAAAAAGAAAACCCTGGTGACGTTCAATTGAAAAAGAAACCCTGCTTGGACATGCTCTCATTCCTTCCTCTACTGCCCTAGCACTTATAGGGTTTGCGAGCTCTTCCTACATGCAGAGATCACGGTTTCAGAACGATTTTCTCATTTGCACCTCATGCATCTGTGAGCGAGATTTTGTAAAGAATGATGAGCAAGTACTTACCGGGACGCAGAAAGTTCTCATTTGCTGCAAGTGCTCTTGGTTGTCTGTGCCTGCAGATTCTGGAAGAAGAAATGCAGCAGGACTAGACGTTGATCCATTTCTTGCAGCACACTCGCGCCAGTCGATCCTCTGCCTAATATACTTCTCCTCAGAACTCTTCTACCTGTGTGCGCGTGTGTGTATTCACCATTTGTAAGTTTTGACCTCTTTTTTTTGCGGTTCAAGATGGTGATGGTGATGCACATGACTTGGGAGACGTGTACTAGCAGTACTACGCCGCAGGTCAATCATGGGTAGCAGCTAATGGAGCTGAAGAGCATGCTGGCGCAGATCAGTACTCTCTCTGCACGTTAGTTTTAGTTTTCTGCTGTATTATAGATATTACAGTGGAGGCAGCAGATTTCGAAAGCAGGCGAGTCAGTGGATTCTATAGAAATTCCGAATACCGCACCGGCGTTCAGAACATATAGTTTGGACGCCCGGCCAGTGGATCTCCCCTAGCTTCCACCGGGATCAGAAGAATGGTGTCAAATGTGTGACGCTCTGCCTCCTGAACACGTGATGATCTGAGCATGCATGATACAACATTTACGTCGATGCTGCACAGATCGCTCCAAATGGCGGAACTTGATATTGTTTGTCTTTGTAGGATGATGATCAATCAAACACCTGATTTTGGGGGATGGCTGCTGTCGGGTGGGCAGACATTTTGATGATTTATATTGAGCACGCCAGCCGATCAGGCTCACTAGACCTGTACTGTGGAAGCCCAGGAATTGACGCAACTGGCCGAAGAAACCGACCTTAACATCCTAGCTGCAGCAGCTATTCAAGAATCCTCGACACAGGTACATACAGCAGGCCGACATCTATATATATTTCCACAGCTCGTTAGCGATCCAACGAGAATCTAGAATATAACTCTCGAGAGAACTCAATCTATAAGATCAGGCAATAATATATTACTCATGACAGACTTATGTCCCTCATTTGCTGCTGCTGCAGCTGCGCCTGACAGTTGGAAGAAAAGAAGAACAGCTGATAGCTTTGAGCCTGCTTCGTGAACTAGCTACCTCTTTCAAGCTGCTGGAGACCTTCTAGGAACCCTCTAGAAATACCGCAGCCGCAAACTCAATCAGCAGGTACATATATTATTACCAATTGCAAGTCATTGAAGCTGAATGTTTGTTGTTTGGATTGCAAAACCATAGTAGTATGATGCATATGGACTGATGCAGCAGCGTCATAGAAATACTGTAGTACTGCAGTAGATGCAGTCTGGAACTTGATCATGTAGTACAGAGTTGAACACGCATTTCGTGGTTGCTGGTACTTGGAAATTCGGAATCTGGTGCATATATACTGCTTGAATCTTGCTGAGTTCCAGGGTGCAAAGCTTCAAAGTGGTTTGGCCAATATATATATAGTTTCCGAGAACGTCCTCGTACTGAGAGAAATTGAATCTGCATTGTTTGCGGATCGTCATGATGCAGCTAGCAGAATATCATGTGAAGAACAAGGACATCGACCACAGTAAACATGCCTGTGAGCTGGCCGTGTGACGTCGAGCTGGGGTTCAGCATCTAGAGTTCACAAGAACTGGGACATGAGCTGCAGCGAGCTGTAGCAAGGCAGCTTACAAAGCTCTCAATAGACTTGTAACATTGATCGAGGTATGTGTACACAAACAATTGATTATGTCCAGATGGAGAAGGATCGTCAAGGACCACATATACAGCACAATTAGCTGAGTCCAAATTCTTTAAGGTGTACCACCCAGGACGAAGCAAGAGTCATAGATACAACTGCTGCAGTAGTATTGTAGATGAGATCATGCAGATATGAGACTAAGCTGCATTTCTAGGCAACTGTAGCAGCAGCTGGTCGAGTAGAGTTTGAGTACTTGTGTGACCCACGAGCTGAGTCTTTGCGAGGTGAAGGAAACTGTAGACTGTAAGAATATTATTCATGATCATGCAGGTGGCTTGATTCAAGTTGCAGCTGTTCAGCAAATATTGAGATGATCAGGAAAACATGATCATGTCTTGAAGGCGAAGAGAGCGAGTCATGCGAGCATGGCTTTAGTATGCCCTAGTCTACCAGCAAGAGATCTAGAGAGGTCATTGGGATCCGTTTCAGCTGTACTCACAACCGGCTGCTGCATACCGCAAGTCCCGGCGGGGTCGATCTGCTGCTGCACCCATCATTTGATCACTACTCCCTACAGTGTTCAGGAAACAGGTGCCAGAGAGTTTTGCATGGCTGAAGATTCGTTGCAGACTGCTGTGAACTCCTACCACATGAGTTGCAGCTCCTCTGCTAGTGGCGGCGAAACAAATCAGGATCCATCTCATGAGAGTCAGGTGGTCACCGGTGCAGCCCTCAAGACGTTGGTCCAGCAGCAGGAGCATCATCGTGCAACAGTTGCTGCTGTATCAGGCTTGCTTGCAACGTCGGTACCAGCTGCTAAATGGGCCAATACAGCTGCTCGTGCACAGCGCGACGCCTTTGCTTACAGGTCGAGCACAGCTCTAAACCCCGTAGCTGAATGGCCCGCAGGATTTTCTTCTGGCAGTCCTAGCTCCACCGGCTTCGCCCCATTTAGCGCTGGAGATCACTGCTCGATGTTTCCTCAGCCTGCTGCTGCTGCTGAGATCGACCCTTCAAGGTCTTTCCATGCCTACGGTGGGGGGTGTTCATCAGCTGCAATGATATCGGCCTCTCCTCATCTTTGGAGTTCTCCTTTGTCTACTCCGTTTCAGACTGGAAACAGTTCTTCTGCATTCTCCAATTTCACTAGAGGGCAAGCTCATGCAGCAGCTTCAAGTCTCCAAAACCTGCAAGTCTATCAAGCTGATTCGAGTACTTACCCTAAGACAGAACTTGTTGGGAGTCGATTTGCAGCAGCTGCTGCTAGTTCCTGTGATACACCTGCATCGGAGTTGAAGCTCGACGACGGGTCTGATCCCCAGCAGCAATTCCTCACGGGTCAATATGCAAATGCACTAGATCAACAGTACCGCGGGGAGATTCTTCCGTGTGCAGCTCATGGGTTTACCGTAGATCACTACGCCGGCCTGCAAGCTGGGGATCCGGTCAGAGCAGCTCAGCTGAGTAATTTATCTGTAAGTGAACAGAATCATCGTGTGATGAATTCAGAGGACATCGTTTTTGCATGCGTAGACCGGACAATTACAGAGTTGATGACAGCCATGCCAGCTGCAGAAGCAGGAGCAACTGCGCCCGATCTTCAACATCTTTTTGCGAAGTTGCTCGAGGTTCTTCAGCCTTCCAGTGTCCAATTGGTGAGACTAATCGAAGCTCGATTCCATGCGATCTTCTTTGGAAATACTGAAGGTATTAAGCTCAAGGTCATGAAGTTGTCAGATGCATCGACTACAGCTAGTGTACCGCTCGCTGCTGGTGCTTCAACCTCTAAAGCTACAGCTTCTACTTCAAAGCGTATGCGTGATCAGCTGAACACGATCAGTGATTCAAGCTTGAATGGGCGCGAAGAATATGATCTGCATGAAGAAGACCCGAGATCAGTGTTTCATTTGCATACTAGACTCGATCAGCATCGTCGTCCTCTCCAGCAGGCCGTAACAAAAGCGTCGTACTCACGTCACCCCCTCAAACGCCGGATCATTAGTAACAGTCAACTCGCCACAGATACTGCAGATCGGCTGCAAATTGAATCCTCATCTAGACTAGTTCCTCCTCTTCGTGAATCCCCTCCACCGGTCATGGAGCAGAGGGACTCCTCGGTCAAATTCGCCAAGGCTACGCTTGAAGAAGCTCATAGGTCCTTAGCTTCTTCACAACCTTCGCTTGATCCCCGCGGGAACTTAGAAGTTATGCGAGAGCATTCTATAACCCACCAGCAGCAGCAGCAGGAGCAGGCGAGTGCTGCAGCAGCGGTCCAAGATCAGTTTCATCATATGAAAGCACTGGAGATGAGTTCGCAGCAACCATATAATCAGCTGCAACCGCCACAGCAATATCAGCACAACCTACAGCTGGACCAAGCCGCTAGAACCTCGCAAAACTTCTGTAATACTTTGCAGTACGCAAGTGCAGTTCAACCGCATTATGTTTGCAACCTTGAAGCTTTAGGGTACGAGGATAGTCAGCAGCAACAGCAAGTTCAGTATGATCATGGTCAACCCTTGAAACCTTCTGCTACGGAACCTGCATCGGGCAGTTGTAGCTCTATTCTGCATGCGGATAGGATCATAAATGCTTATGATGAGAAAGGCTTCGAGCTTCTAGCCCTTTTGCTCCAATGTGCGGAGGCGATGTCTGCTGAGAACGTAGATGAGGCGAACTCAATTCTACCACAGCTAAATGCCCTTGCAACTCCCTACGGAAGTTCGGTGCAAAGGGTGGTAGCCTACTTCGCAGAAGGCATGGCGTCGAGACTCATCACATCTTTTCTTGGCATCAGCAGCAGTAGTAGCAGCTGGTCATCGTCGTCCTCCGTGCCGCTTCTTCAGCTTCCGCCCGGAACGATCATGCAGAGTCTCAACCGCAACCAAAAGAAGATAATGTCCGCGGTCCAGGTATTCAACGAAATCTGCCCTTTTGTGAAATTCTCGCACTTCACGGCGAATCAAGCGATAGTGGACGCCTTCGAAGGAATGCGCGATGTGCATATCATAGACATTGACATCATGCAAGGGTTGCAATGGCCAGCTCTGTTCCACATCCTTGCGGCCAGACCCGGGGGACCGCCGCAAGTCATTCGGATAACGGGATTGGGAACTTCCATCGAGTCCTTGCAGGCTACAGGGAAAAGGCTTTCCGATTTCGCACAAACCCTAGGTCTTCGATTCGAGTATATAGCGGTGGCGGATCGGATTGGAAACGTGGATCCGTCCGCGTTACAAGTGCGAAATGGGGATGCACTCGCCGTCCACTGGATGCAACATTCGCTCTACGATGTCACTGGAGATGATCCTCAAACGTTGAACCTCCTCAAGAGACTCTCCCCCAATGTCATCACCATGGTAGAGCAAGATCTGTTAGTACATCACGACGGCAGTTTCATCAACCGTTTCGTGGACGCACTTCATTACTACTCTGCCTTGTTCGATTCTCTTGGCGCCAGTTACGGCGACGAAAGCCCCGAGCGTCACGTAGTGGAACAACAACTGTTCTCATGCGAAATCAAGAACATCCTTGCTGTTGGCGCCGGAACTTCTCTTGCAGCAGCAGCATCGTCATCCTATCGCGGCTGCAGCGGCACAGCAGCAGCGACAACAACAGATCATGGGGTGCGGCCGCATGTCAAATTCGTGCGACAATGGAAGGATGAACTCAGCCAAGCGGGTTTCAAACGCGTGTCCTTGAGCCACAAGGCCGCCACGCAAGCCGCACTTTTGCTGGGCATGTTCCGAGACGGTTACACGCTCTTAGAGCAAATAGGGACATTGAAACTAGGTTGGAAAGATCTCTGCCTCCTAACTGCCTCTGCCTGGAGCTGCAATTAACAAAGCTCATATCATGTGCAAACTACTTAATAGATCTTACTTACGCATTGGTGTAGGATTTGGGCATAAAATTTTGCTCCATAACCTTTATGTGAGTGGATGAAAAGTTTCATAATCTTCTTGTACATAGACCAAAAAAAATAACCCTCCTCTCCTTAGACGAAAATTCATAACCATTCTCTGTACAGATGATGTATGCAATTCTTTTTTGTGTAATGTATAGCCTTGGGGTGAGGGGATTCTAAAAATAAGGCAGGCCTAAGATGAGGTGATAGCCAAGCAAGCACAACCCCACATTTTGCGTCCTTGCCTATGAGCTTTACCCCTTGGAAAGCACATGGCAAAGGTTAGCATGAATCTAAACATTCATAGATCACAAGGTGTATGAGGTATAGGGTTAGTATGCCTACTTCCTCAAGAGTGGGAGGGATTTAACACTTATGATAAGTGTACTAGGTGTAAAACCTTCCCACTCTTAAGGAGTAGGCATAGTATCCCTCCTCTTTTTTCAAGTCGGGATATGGATATAAGGTACCTTCCAAAAAAGCTAGCAATTTTTATTAAATGCTTTACAATTCCATATTAGAGCCCTTGGAGGAATTCCTAATGCATTTGGAAGGCACCTTATATACATTAATAATTTGTCTTTAGAAAACAAGACGCACCTTACATTTGCCAAAGGCCTTTAAAACCACTTAGGTACTAGGCATAAAATCCATCATGTTCTTAAGGAGTAAGTGTAAAACCATCCCCTCCTTTGCCTTGTGATCTATGTATGTCTAGGTTCATGATAATGTTTGCCTTGTGCTTTATAATTAGTAAAGCCCATGTATGAGAACATTTCTAAAATGTGGGGCCTAGGATTATCTTGTCCTAAGCTCCTTGTTTTGAAAATGCCCCCACCATGGGACTTTACCTTACACTTCATGTTTGTATGTACATGGCACCAAATATTTAACCCATTGATGATCGATCACAAAAAAAAACCAGATCAAACTTCAAAAGTCACATAAATGATATTTGGGGAACATATCAACTCCTTGCTTGAATCTGAATATCAAGTTAATGAATATATATATATTTTAAAATTAATTAGAAGTTAGATTAAGAGGGTTTGAAGGAGCCATTAGTCAAATGTGACCACCTCAAATGCTATGATTAATGTTGCTACTCTATGAAGGGTCTCAAGCTTATGTTTGAACCCCATCTTTTTCTTTTTTTTTATTTGTGTATTTTCTTGCTTTTGTATTGTTTCTTACTTTCACATTGTTGTTTCTCATTTTCATGTTGTTGTTGCTTGTCTTTGTGTCATTGTTGGTTGCATTTGTGCCACTACTTTTTGCTATCGTGTCGATCTTTCTTATTTTCACACTATTACTCCTTGTCCTGGAGTTGTGAGAACTGCTCTGAATATTCAATAAATATTATTTTCTAGGATATTTAAAAATGTGAGGTTCAAATTTCGATTTTTTCAAAAAAAAGATGTCCTTGACAAATATTGCAAGTTAAATTAAATTAAACTCTGACCTGTTTCTTGAAAAGTATTTTAAAAACCAAAATCAATATATATAACCCAACACTGGTTCAAACTTTAGACCTAGATACTATGGGGTAACCAACTATAGCAAGAATGCTAAAAGAAATCAACAGTCCATTCAAATGCCTTGCCATTTATTGCTAAATTTCTTTTTGGGATCCTCCATAGTGAGATTACTTCCTAAATTTGTTTTTATAACAAGGCTTTTCATATGTTCTATTGTTTGCCATTCTAGGATCTTTGACATTTTTGCGACAGATCAATTTTTGCTTTATCCCCAGATGACTTATCATTTCTAAAACCAATTCAGGTTCTTATGGAGGAAAGTAAGGACAGAAATTACCAGCAATGTGTCTGTTATTGAACAATATTGTAACATGTAAGAAGGGGGAAAAATCATTCAAACTTTTGATGTGCCTTTTTTATGTTACCTTTAACACTATTTAGGTCAATATTGTTAGTATATTGAAGCAACTATCCTTAAGAATGATGACATAGTTAATCTTTTGTTCAGTTCAACTACTAGGTTCCTCCCTTTAAATGAACCCCATTTAAACCAAACCCAAGAGATATTCTTGAGTTCTATAGCTACACACTTTTGCTCCAACATTTTCTTATAAGGTAAACTTTTGAAATGGTATAACAGGCCCAATCAGAGTCCATAACATATCAATATGAATTCAATATGTTTTAATATCATGCTTATTTTAGTCTTTTTTTTGGCATGGAATATGGTGTGACGATAATGATACAAAAAAAGACCATTAGGAAGGATGTTGAGAACCAAAACATTGAGATATGAAGTTGAATTATGAATTTTTGAAATTTAGTCCTTGATTCATTTCAGTTAATAATCTAGATGTTCATCTTTCAAAAATAGTATTCTATACAATAGAGATAAAATTTAAAAAGTTCTTCCAATAACATTTTGCCATGTGGTTCCAATAATTCAAATTAAGTGTAAATAAGCTGGTTTTTGGACCTTTCTTTTGAACTTTTTGAACTCCACATGTGTTTGTATTGGTGCACTATAAGGTGCAATCACCCAAGTGCTTGGCAATCTAATTCCCAATCAAAATTGGATATTGTTCTTAAATAATTCTCCCTTAAAAGCATATCCTAATTATTCAAGAAGGCCTTGTTGTAACAAAAAAGAAGGGTGTAAAAAGAAAATTTTCTTGTGTAAGAATAATTCATAGTATAAACACAACTCTTGGAAATTTAAACACCATTAATTCCAACAAATTACATTACTGAGGTTACAAACTCGGTGCTACAAAAAATTCCATTGGTGCTACTAAAATGTCGAAACAAAGTTCAATGTTGAATGTGTCAATTGTCAATTGGTACACACATGGTGATTGCTCCTTAACTTGTCACCATGGTAGCAAACAGTTTGGACCATGTATAGAACCATACATTCAAACATCTAAAATCTATTGAGGTATATCTTGAAGTTAGAACCCTCAATGTTCAATTAATTCACGTGAGCTATTAACTCATCTCCAACAAATGCAACAATGCAAAGAAACATTGAGTTCCCTATTTAATAAACCTTAATCTCAAAACTTTTGAACTCAATGTCTAAACCCAAGAATTAGTAAGATATACCAAGTTGACTTAGCATCATTCAAGAAAGACAATTTTTTTGTGTAAATTTTGACTATAGATATGTCTTTATTAACTTCCCACTTCTATTTTCATTTCTCTCATTTTGCCCAACCGAAAAACATCCAAAGTGAAGCTTCTAATGTTCATTAAAATACTTGACCTATGACACGGGTTAAAAAAAAACTCAACAAATATCTATAATACCCAATTCAAATGCATATTCATCTTTTACATGCCCTTTTTTCTACAGTTCAAACTTCCTCCCTTTTATCATCAATCCTCAACATCAACCCCTTATAGAAACCATTCCTACCAAGAATACATTGCTTGCCACAATGTAGTCACTAGCACAGTGGAAATCAAATACAACAACTACCAATCACGACAAGTAAAATCTACCATATCTTGAAATTGATCATGAAAAAAGAAAAATCTACTTGCATTGCTTTCGAATTCCCCTTCTCATCCTACCTTCCACCATCCAAATCTCCAAACCTCCATTCAATGTTGCACATTCCTTAACCATCCATAGTTTGGTGTCGATCAGTTTTACATAATACACAAACAAACAAAACTTCCTACTCATCCTCACAAGCTTTCTTAGAGAAACAAATAGTGATGGAATAATTTTTGTTGTTAACATGTAAAAAATTGATGGCCACTAAAAACAAAAATTAAAACCCTAAAAACTTGCTATGTTCACACGAGAATATTATCCAATTCACTTCCTGTCAAGTCACATTGTGATGTTTAATCAATTGTTGAAACATTAAGATGGGATATATGGTTGCAAATTGAGAAGTGTATGATTTTGTTTTCTCCCTCAAACACAATGTGAGTAAATATATTTGTATAGGTCAATTTTGATTAGCCAAGTACCAACTAATTTCAGCCAAAAGTTCTTATTCAGCAAAATGTATGACCAAACAATAGATCAATGCTTAATGACATTTCCTATAATATTCTTAATGGATGGGGAACCCCAGCTGGCATTGTCAATTTAGCTAGTGAGCTTCATTTGTCTCTATTTTGATTGGTTGAAGTGATATGCAGGTGGATGACATTCCACATTTTCTTGTATTTTCTGATTTATTTGTTCCTGTTGATAGCCATAAGCCATGGGCTCTTTTTCTTCACATGAGGTTTTGAAATGTTGTGAAAGTTTGGAATTTTTTGTTTCAAATTCAGTGATTTTTTTGGGAAAAAAAAACCAAATTTAGGGAGAAAAACGCCAGATTCTTTATATGGTTCAAATAGGTAGCCAAAAAAATATAGGACTGCTAAAAAAACTCCTTTCGTATTTTGTTAATGGCCAAAATTGGCTAAGGAAGCTTATGGATGACCACCATTGTGGCTAAATCAAAAAATTGAACAAAAGACACTGATTAGCAAGTAATTAATTGCTAAAAAAATAGATGTTTCAACTAGTGTTGGTGTGGGTATTGTGGAAGGCAAGATTGGAACATATACAACTTTTGTTAGAAGCATTTTTGTAAGTTGTGTGTACTTAGACTTATCCATTTGATTTTTTGCTTGAAAACCATGTGAATTATGGTCATGTTTTTTAATATACATACCTAGGTTGATGTCCTGTGAATAACACCATTTTCCATACCCATTATGCATGCCCTTTTACAAAATAAAAATAAAATTCAACCTATGTCTGTGTCCAGAGGGCTGAAGTTTGCTTAAAAAAACCTTGTGAGAGGCCCAGGGCCCTTGGGTTTCACATATGAATTTTTGTTTTAGATACCCTGTCCATTGGGTATGCTCAAAAGTAGATACCCAACAGCTCTGCTGTAAACCTTGAATCATCACATTCTCAACTATAGACACGTATCTAATATTTGGTAGCCTTTTTTACTCAGTGTGGAACTTTGCACTGTTGCAAAATCTTTGAATTTTTTTGTTGTAAATTCAAATGACTTTTTGAAAAAATATGCCAAAATTGGAATTAAATAATATTAAAAATCTCCAGATTTTTATACATGGTTCAAGTAGATAACCCAAGAAGGATGTTTTTTTCTTCTCATATTTTGTTAATAGCCAAATTTGACTAAAATTGACTTATTGATGATCACCACCTCAGCTACATCACAAAATTGAAAAATAAAAACACTGCTGGTCAGTACTGCTCCTTATCTTGTAACTCCCTCACATTCAGCATTTGTACCACTTTATTTTTCCATTCTTTTGCACAATCTTGCTTCTGGATTTGGCCGGATATAACTCGATTTTAGCTGGGCCAAATTATGTTCTTTTACGTGCAGTTTTGACAAGGGGCCATTTTTCGTATGAAACCTTCGAAAATGTGGGTAGATTGGCTGAATGCGGTGGGAAATGCCCATCATTGCCAGTGAATCAATTGTCAATCAATTGAGAACCATACTACATTGTATGTCCAATTGGTGAAAACCTGGATATTCTTGACCCTTAGTCCTCTACCAAATAGTGCTGTTGGACATTTCAATGCTCGACTTGACACGATGCTGAGACCTTGATACCCACCTGTACCCTACATGCTATCATCCCCATTATTCCGATTTGGCAATATCATGGTTGCCAAACAGCATTACTGCAATTTGATCAAAAGTTGCAAATGCTGTCCCAGTGAACATCTACCTTACACGTTCTAATCCCCACTCAGGGGTTTATAATATCAATTTTATGATTTTGAATTTTTCTTGAAAATTTCCCGAAATGGAAAGAAAAATTAGTCAAATTTGCAGTAGGAAAAAAGAAAATTCGAAAAAATCCCAATTTTTTTCCCAGAAAAAAAATTCCAGCAAAAAAATCATTGTCCTCAATACTTCCTACGAAGCAACGATATTTTAATACCTTTTCAGATTCAGCTGTAATTATTTTATTTATAAAATTCTGAATTTTCTAAAAATTATCTGTTGGAAACATAAAAGATTAAGGAAAATTACATACCAATAGGTGTTGACATTTTGAGAACTTGAGAGAGAAATTAGACTCATGTAGGTTGTATTTAGGGTTCTGTTTCTGCTACCTAGTATCTTGTAGATTCCTAATGTACTAATCACTTGCCTACCTATGTTTAACAATACCTACAATGTTTGTTATGACTTAGTTAAGTTGATGGATAAAGTGGAGTCGTTGTTGCTTGCAAACAAGAAATGTGATGAGGAGAGAAAATTGTGCAATGTTTCTCTTTTAATGAGATCCTCCTTCATGGACATTAAAGTGTAACACAATCATTCATCATTGCTGAATATTTTTATTGCATCACATTACCAAACCCAAAATTTCATAAATTACATTTCTATTATCAACCTAAATTCTGAAAAATAAAATAATTATTTGTCACTCGACTGAACCAGATAAGATACTACAGTATTATTTAGTTGCAACAACCTGCAAGGAGGCTAATTGGTCCAAGTTCCAATGATGAGGCTTGACTTGCCTCTCAAAGTTTACTAAGCTTCTTGTGTAAACGACTGGCTCATTGCATGGTGACGCTGCCCTTATGGCAAGTCGAAGACAGCAAGGTTAACATAAGAAATGTTCCATGAATTTCCCATTATATGAGTTCAGTAACTCATTTCTCAAAATGTGGGACCAAATGAACTCTGCATCCTTCCAAACTTGCCACCCTCTCAGGGGCTCAAACAACAAAACACTGAGCTCTGGTTTCACATAGGTATCTCACAAAGCCCTCTCTCACAACTGGGTATTGTTACAATTTTTATACACTACAAAAGAACATGATGGTTTCTCCTATAATAACCTTGCTCAATGACACATGTGTGAGATAAACTATGTGGTTTCATTCATTTCAATGTAAAACATACATTGTGGTATATCTTGTAGTCATGAGCCAATGACTACCCTAGTAGGAAAAACCATATTGTGTTCCCATGATATGTTCAAAGGGAAATTTGCAAAACTTGATCAAAACAGCTTTAGATGTCAATTCTTCCATATGCTTACATACATTGAAACACAATAAATACCTTGGAAACTTTCAGTCAACAAACAACCTTTTTTCACAACCAGCTCATTTGGAACACTATTTAATACTTGGTTTATATACTACACATGTCAAGTAGCTGATTGGTGCATGTTAGAATTGGCTAAGTCTTACTTTTAATGCCACCCAATGGGTTCTCTAAGGCAGATTCTACATTCTACCAAGCAAGCCCTTACTCTGCATGTGATTAGGTAATCTGGACATTAAGTTTAGTTACAAGTCAATGAATGAGTGTTGATGTCAATTGTGATCATAAGTAGGCAGTGGTAATATAGATTACATTTTTTTTTTCTGGCAATTTTGGTAGTTGGCAAATTTTTAAATAGAAAAGATGAAAAGGACCTGATGGTATTGCAGTTTTCAAGTACCATATGTCCAAAAAAAACTATAGAAATCTGGGGATTTCTACATTAGGTTTGAGTAGGTAGCCAAACAATGTAGAAAGATGTTTAAATTTAAGGTTCTCATTGATGATCACCACTCGTGCTACATCACAAAATTAAAGGAAAGAACCCAAAAAGAAGAGCTTGAATTTTCTTTTTCTCATATCTCATTTATAGCCAAGTCTGGCAAAATCTTCTTATGGATGATGGCCAGTTTGGCCACATCACAAAACCTAAAAAGGAAAACCCTGGGAGGGAGGCACCCAGGAAAAGCAAAAATGCAAAAATGTAGTACATATCTTCTCCGATGTTTAAGTGTGGGGCTGTAGCTACACTGCAATTCGGTTGTATTCTTAGGCCAATTGGGTTGTTAGACTAGTGCAGCTTGATTCGCACACAGTGTAACCAACATGAAAGCGCAGGTTCTTAATTGGGGAAACACAAGAGCCACGCGTCATCATTTGCTCCTTCCCTACACGCACACAAACGTGCACAGATTTGCACCAGGGTTTGTGTTTTCTCGCTTTTTCCATTTCTTGAGGTAGGTGGACTAGAGATCATCCACAAAAGGAATGAGCCAAATATGGCTAGAGATCAGTCAGGATTTAAGCAGAAAATTCTTAGAATCCTGGGTTTCTTTTGGGCAACCTATACTAATCTAGTGTCTAAATACCGCGACTTTACTCTTTTTTTTCCTCAAAATATGGCGACTTTGTTGTACACATTGCACTCCATTTTTTTTGGGTCGCAGCAGTGCAAAGCATTGCCCCAAATAAGAAACACAGAATTTTGCACCTGTCTGTGTACAGGCGGCCTTATATAATCCTCATCGGGGAGAGACAATCTAGATAGAGCTCATCTTGATCTCCAGAGTTTCTAATAGAACAAGAGTCAATAGAACAAGAGTTCACCTTCATTGTAGGATCAATGGTAGGCTACAACTCCAGTACTAGTTGCATTGAGTCAGGATCATCATCAGAGGAGGAGGAGGAGGAGGAGCTGCTTCTGCATCAGATGAAGAACAATCTAGCAGCCGCTGCAGGCTCGGATGCTGTCTCCTGCAGTTGCTTGTGGGAGAGCTGCTGGACCACCCCTGAGGTAAATTCTGAATCTGGTGACGAGCTCAACGTGAATGCCGCAAACTCTACTAGTACTGCAGCGGAACTCGGAACAGCTTCTAGTCCACGCCTTATTACTAATTTCCAGCAAATCGACGACATGATCCTAAGTTCTGCAGCCGGCTGGCTATCGGGTTTGCAGCACGATCCGCTCACAACAGCATTCATATCGCATGGCATGGTGCTAGACATGTGCAGCAATTCGTCACCGCTTCATGATGTAGCTGACCATGATTCCAGCTGCGACAATAGGGGTAGCTTGGATCAGCTCGTGGAGCTTTATATAAGAATGACCGGTATACGGCATCCAGCTGCGGAATCTTCTCCATACTATTCTGTTGTCTCGCCTGCTGCCGCCTAGTCGTGTGGTGAAGCTGCAGCATTGTCGTCCCAGTCGTCCAGCAGCACTGTTATCCGCGCCGAGGACACAGTACTGGTGGCTCAAACCGCGTCGGCCTTGCAATTGCAGCTCGACCCAGCAGAGTCGCCAGCTTCCTCACCTCTTTACAACAACGTCGGTCCGCCCCTGCAGCTTCTCGTCGCGGGGGATTGGAATGGAAATCAGTACCCAGTTCCGACATTGATCATGTCAAAGTCTGAATGTCCCCCAGCTACCTCTTCGCATGAACCTCTTGCCGGCACTCAATTGCACTTGATCATGCACGAGAATCTCGATCACTCGATTACTGCGACCGAGACATTCGGGAATCCCAGCGGCTATAATTATGCAAGCAGCAGCTGTAACTCGAGGGCCATTTGCGATCGCCCACAAAGCAGGTCGATCGATGGTCGACAGTTCGACGCGCTCAGGAATCAAAGAAGCGGGACTGGCAGGGCAACGTACTGTAACGCCGGCGATATTTTGTCGGAGTCGACGACTCGCGGAGACTTTAGTCAGCATTTCCTACACCCGCGTACTCGGGAAGATGATCGGGGCGCGTTGATCAGTGTGCAGCTTAGTACCACTGTCTCAGCTGCTGCCATTCACACTAGCTCATGTACAGCAGTCGTTGATGAGCACCACACAGGACATCAGCTACAGGAGCTGCACCCGGCTGGGAAGCTGCAGCACCGCCTCAAACTGGTGGAGATCGACGACGCGGACAATGAATATACTCCACCTCTTAAACGCAAGGCCTCATATGTACGTGCAGCAGCAGCTTCTGGACTCGCCTCTCTTGAATTCTCATCACGCTCAGATCTAGACTTTCCCATGTTGTTTTCTCTACTTAGATATGCTCACACTCTTGTTCAAGACATTCAATGTTGTCGCTTTGCATTAGAATATCGACGTCTCCACGCTTTTTTGTAGAACTCTTTCGCAGCATAATATGGTGGTTGTATCTTCGTGCACACTCTCAGCTTTTGCTATCATGCTTAAAATCTCTGGAACTAGCGAGCAGCTACAGGTGCTAGAGTACAAGCTACAATTGAAACCAAGTGGTTATAAGCTCCGGTATATCTGTGAAATCTGTGGCTATGATCAGTGCATCTTCTAGCTTCCATCCGATTCCTCGTCTTATGTGCGCATGAGTTGATGATCTTGAATCTGTTTGACCAGTGTTCTGAAATCATGGCCTGACAAGGTTCAAGACATGTTTAACACTGGAGGATCATCAAGTCATGTCCCAACTGTTGAATGGAGCACCTGGATTATCACATTTTAACATTGAAATGTCTCAACTGGTCCTACCAACATGCACAAGCTTTTCAGAAGCTCTTGATGAACCATTTATGTTTTCTTACATTGCTAATTTGCATCTAGAGGGATCTCATAGATCTGAGAAAAGATCAAACCTGATCATGTTTGCATAATTATGAATATGGCAGGAATTAGTTACCAGTTCTCCTGCTGCAACATGGGACAGAATCAAGAATCTTCCCAGGTCTACTTCTTATGAGGATATTCCCAAACAGGCCAGCTTTGCATCAAGTGCCAGCTGCAGCAGCAACAATTATAGCTTGTCATCAGTGGAGGTGATGGACATGATGGCTTTGGTCCTGCACTCAATACAAATGGTAAACCACAAGCACAACGAGGATCAGCTACTGATCCCCAGAGCATCTATGCAAGGGTAAATCAAGTACCCACATAATATTATGTCACTCAATTTGAGAACTTCTCTTCAGGACAAAGTGCGGGAATTAGTTACCTCCATTGGAAAAAATATATACACGGTGCACAACTTATTGAAAAATCATAAAATAAATATTTTACTTAATACAAATAAGGTGCTTAAAATTGGTTTATGAGAATATTTTTAAGCTATTCTATTGTTTCAAAGCATATTAAAAAAGTACCTTTTCTCAAATGTTCCACAAGAAATACAAAGAGTAACTTCCCTAGGGCAAAATTTCTCTCACAATTCCTGCAGCTGTTTCTTCACCTGAATTAGATGACAGCTCATGAATTAGGGGCCTGTGTCAACTCTGGAGCTGGTCAAAACTTCAGAGACATGAGATAGATCGGTTTGATTTAGCACATCTGTGATCATGTGCATGCAGCATAGGAGAAACAAGATCAATGAGCAGCTGAAGACCTTGCAACTTCTAGTACCAAATGGGGCTAAGGTGCTATAGACTAAACTTCTAGTGTCATCTCCTATAGATCATTCATCATTCTTCCAAGAACAATATTAAATTGAAATGATATCCTGCCAATGCAAGCAATTTTCAAGAGGAGCATTATATATGGCTGACCAACTAGAGCTAATAAGTACAAACCTCATGAAGTTGATTGCCCAAAGTCTTAACCAGCCTGCACAATAAATCCAATGATGTGTTTGAGGAAGGAACCTTAAGTACTGCACAAGACTGCATCATCAGAGTTTTAACAGATTACTTACTTTTCTTGAATTACTTGCAGGTTGATATAGTGACAATGCTCAAGAAAGCAATAGATTATGTCAAGTATTTACAGAATCAAGTGAAGGTGCACATTATCTATCCTGCACATATTAACAACCACATCACATTAGCAACCATGGAACTTGCAAAACTAAATCACACTGTGTATGATCTCAAAAAACAGAAATTTCCTTGCAATAGTTTTCTTGCAACTAGTTAGAGTTGAGCCTTCATATTTGGGGCTAGCAAAATAGGGATCATGCAAGCTGTGATGTCACAGTTATATATGGGCAAGAAAAGAAACCCAATGCACAGAAACTTTGAAACCATATAGTGATCACAGACTTGATTGACAACTGTGTTCAACTGTTCAGTATCTTCAAGCCCTAATAGATTCCAAGTCTGTAAGTTAGAAAGCTCAAAGTGCTGACCATACCTGGGACATGCTGATTTTGGCAATGTTAACTCGTGCACTCCCCTATGATCATTGCTGTTGCTGCAGTTGTTGAAAATGGATCAATGGATGTCTGGCACACCAACAATATATAATGGAGTGGACATCTCTGCCATTTAGTGGAGAATTCAGTTGCTCATGCCATTGAACATGGAGCTCAAAATGTTGCAGCCTGCAGACAAGGCACATGCCGGGTCTTGGGGTGAAATTTCCTGGGAACTCTCTAATATAACACACAAGGGAAAATTCAAGCAATATATGACCCAGTTCTAACTACAGAAACTACATGATACGTACTAATCAAGCCAGGACTCTGACAAAAAAACTTAACATGATGTTCAAGTTAGGCATAAAAGGATTTTAAAGTGATGTTCAAGCTTCTATTGAAGAGGAAGAACCAACCTACCTGGGGCTAAAATATATTAGAACTTAGCAGCTCCAGTACACATTTCACCATATCTGCCTGGTATTGATAGCTTCAGCTTTAGACCTGACTTGATTGTGCACCAAGCCAATGAGGTCATGAATGTTGATGTCTCATGTACCTGTCAAAAGTGTGCATGAGAAGCTGAAGGCATCAAAACTGAAATTGAGCAGTGCCTCAAATGTATAGATTGTCAAACAGATTCAATTCAACTGGGAAGTCCTAGCTAGATACAGACAATTTCTTCTCATGCTCCAGAGAGGACAGTAACTTACTCTAAAAGTTTATGCAATCCCAGACTGGAGACTTCATAATTCAGATCAAAGTTTGCACAAACTAACTTCTATTACTGAAAGCCAGAGCATTTCCAACCCAGGATCAGAGAAGGTGGTATTTGTCACACTAGCAAGTGCAATATTTCTGTCATATAAAATGTCCTATAGTGATAAGGTATCCATGTTTTCACTTTCCTTGTCACAGTTCGTTCAGGCTTCAGATCTCTCAGGTTGGCTACCATTCAGATGAAAGTGAAAAACGAACTCTAGCTCTAATCAGTCTTAGATACATGGATCAGAAAATTTACTGGCATCCAACAAAATTGGTTCTAATTAAGCAGAAAAGGATACAAGGACAGAGGACGACTGAAGTAGAAGTCTCTAGAACTTCAAGAGTGAAAAGCCAAAAAACTGCCATATGTATACCCATGTTGATTTGGCTTTGAGATCTCAATTTGACTCACAAAAGCTTGAAAACAATTCTTATGAGCACAAATCAGCAGACAGGAGTGCCTAGAGATAAGAGTCAAAGAGTCTTGATAAATTAGAGCTTGGTTGATGAGAGTTTCATAACAAAGATACTAATTTTCTTGGGAGTAACCAATAGCAGGAGCCAAACTCCGGTGAATCTTGGGACACAAACCTCCTGCAAAAGAAACCTCAATTTCTCAGTGCACCAGATCAGAATGTTAGGGATGTTAGTAACAAACAGATAGAAAGAAAACATTCTGACTCAGTGCCTGATGACTTGATCATACCTCCCAAAAACAAAGATTTGAAGTATGCCCTTAGTAACAATACACCATAAGACTCTATGACCATGCACTCACTTGGAGCTCTGGCTCATTCACCATTGGTAGCATTTGTGACCTTCACATGGCGCCACTCTCCTGAAGCTCTCAACACACCTGAATGAACTGACTTCCATTTCACTACTAAAGAAAGACCACTTTGAGCAAAAAATGAAGAAATCACTGCATCAATCATCTTGACATTCAAGCCTGGCAGCTGTTGAATACACTTAATTTTTATTCCAAGCTTATGTACAGAAAAGTAGAAGTGCAGAAACTAAGTATAATCATTACATGGCTGGGCCAACCCTCCACTATTGCCTGGAGGTGTACCAATGTGGCAGCAATCAAGGGAATTTACATATGCACAGATGACTTCAATAGTTGCAGGCAGGCAGTCCCTACTTGAATCAATATCTGCCCACCAAAATACGCCATGGTGTCAACAGCAGGTTGTCGGTTTCTAAGATTTCTTTACAGATGGTGAAACAACCCTTCAGACCCCTAGGACTGTCATGCATACTCCTTACACATACAAGGCAACTGGGGACCAATCAGCAGAGGAAATATCACTTGAAGAGATAGTAGTGACTGGAACCTATTGAGCTTTTACCTAGATAATATTTGAAAGTCTTGATCCTGTCAAAGAGCAGTCAATGTATGGAAGAAAGAGCAACATCAAGCCTCTTCCAGCATATGACACTGTCCAGCATGACTTGACTTAATGAGAGAGTTGACTTGGAAATGGAAGATGCATTGTTAAGGCCAAATGTGGAAATAGAAATCAATTTGGTGCACCCATTCTCTCCAAGACTTGCATCCTCTTGCCAGTAATCAAGTTATTTCTTCCAATAGCAGACCCTGTCTGAAACAATCCTTCTTCTGTCTGTGTTTGCAGCCTTGGCCTCCTCTGCTGCAGCTGCCATAGCCATGTCTAGAGCTGCCTTTGTCTCCTTTTTGTCTGGTCCTTCCGCAACACCAATAGTTGACACATCGAAGTGTGATTCAGCTTTGTTATCTGACTTGTGATGCATTTTGACATGTGCATGTGCCTCAGCTCGAATGTCACCCGATGACCCTGAACCTGCGAAGAGAATATTATTCGAAGAGAAGAAGTCCGAAGTGACAAAAGGAAAGAACACAGTTTCTGAAGGAGACTGATTCCTTACTGTTTTTTTTCATCTATACAAAGAAAACCATGTAAACACCAACTACAAAAGAGCTCCCTCAAATGACAAAACCCATTGTACATTGTCATCCAATGGCAGGATCCTCAATTACAACCAAACCATCAGAAAGAAGTATGAAGCAGCAAACAGTACCTGTTGATATGGTGGCAACATACTCCCCTTGCTGAGAAGCACCAGTGCAATCATCCATGTCAAGTAATGAGCCAGCTAGAGAGACAGTCTCTTCCATGTGTTCCTCAATCTCAAACTCTTTAGGTGGTAGAATGACAAAGTCTGTGTTTGGATTATAATAGGGGTCAGGATCTCCCGCCTTCAGCCAATGCTTCATAATCCGGAAAAAGCGCTCGTCCATGAGGATTCCTCGATGATCACCAGGAATTCCCAGCCTTTCCTCAGCATCTAAACCATCAGCCTACACACAGAGGAGAGTGAAATATTGTCACATCTTGTTCTCACTGATAATTCTCTTCAGTTGGCACTATTACTGGCTTTTCCAGTCCCTATGGAGCTGAGAGAAACCAGTGCACACATACTTTGTAAATGACAAACAGCAAGTACAGTCAGTACATACAAAAGGAATGCCTTACTGACCATGGCTGACTCGCATGGGACAGTCCCATCACCATCCACATAGCAAAAATCTGCCTGTGATACATTCAACAGAAGACAGTCAATTTAATGCAAGGAAAGGTAGCAGAAAAAGTGGCAGAGAAATTCTCCTGCCAAAAAAGACGTGACCTAATCAGAACATCAGATGCCATTTGGAGAGAAAGTGTTAAGCTGAGAAGGAAGGGCATCAAAATAGGGCTATTTTCCCTCCAGTTGTACCCAGCAGACATTACAGAATACCTCTGTATTGAGAATTTGAGCAATCTTCGCTAATGGGCTTTTCTTGCTCCCATAGCTGCAATGACATCATCAAACACTGCTCAGAAGTGTACAAGCTTACCCACCATACAATATCCTCCACTTTAGCAGCAAAGTTTACTGCCAAGATGTACAATTTCAGCTGAATTTCAAAATTGGCCACACCATCTAGATTAACCAGTGTCATTATGTAACAAAATACTTGGGTGTTTGGATAAGTGTCAAAGCATAGCTCCCGGAAAGTTACACAGAATGCAAGCATAGAAACACATCCTTTAAAATGTTCAGAAACCTATAAGTCTCCAAGGAATAATTTCTGCAGATGCACAGGATAAAAAGGATCCAAAGGAAGCGCAAAAATATCTCAAGGGGACCAAACGAAAAGGAAACAGCCACCAAACAGAGGGAGAGAGGTGAAACCAGGTGTGAAATGGAGTGTCAATAGATGTGCCAAAAAGGTTGTAGAACTTCACGCCTTCAGGAAGCTTTGCTGTCTGGAGGATTCTCTTTGTTTCAGTTGCCCATTTTACAATGTCCATATTTAATGGGAGAGGAATTTCCATGCCATTGAAAGTGACCTGCCACAGACAACACCAATCACAAAATTAAATTCAATAAAATATCATTAGTCACTGCTCACTTCTGCCTCTGCCTTGGCATGTACTTCAATCCCATGCTTCTTGTATATTTGTGTAACAGAGGCCTGCAGTTGCAAACCTAGACAAAACACTTGGGTTCAACTTGCTTCTGTCAAACTAGAGTCTCAAATAACAGCCCAAACTTTTGCCATTGGGTCTGAAGGGGCTCATTACAGACAATGAGAGATCATATAATCTGTCTTAAGCAAGTAAGGATATCAACATTATAAACATTTTTGAGAACAGGGTGTGGGAAGTGAGTAGTACTGTGTTCTCTTGAAGAGCAGCTGACATTACATCAACATGCTTGTCAGGTCCAAATGCTTCCATCAACACTTTCTCATTACCATTTTCCTCAGAATGTTTCCGCCAAATCCTCAGCTCTGGAGGCACACTCCAGTTGAAGTGAGGCTGTGCCATCAGCTCATAAATGGATGGGCACTCTATCAGCTGCCAATTGCATCAGTAACTAATGAGATCACAAGACAAGACCTAAGTTAGCATTAAGATCAAGTAATCATTGTAACACAATTGCACTCTACAAGCAAACCAGGGGCCCAACAAAACCTTCAGTTACAAGGTATTACACAAAAGGGACCAATCAAGTTGACTTGCTCCATCCGCTTTTCCAGGAAAACAACTGATGAAAATATATAAGTTCAGTGCATCTTGTTCATATGCATCATTAGGAGTAGCACCAAGAAATGGGGAAAATAAGGAAGACCAGGAACAAGAGAAATGATTTATACAAGCTGATGCATACTCCACTTGGCAACAAAAAGCTCTCGCTGCCAACCCTTGACAAATTCAATCCCTGTCAGCAGGCTATCCATGATGAAGCCTGGAGCACCTGTCCATTCACATATAAAACTCTTTAGAACACAGAATTGATCACTGTAACTAGACAGCACATGCTGAACCGTTCTCATTTCAGAGCTCCTCTGGTATTGAGAACCTGATAGCCAAACACAGTTGATAAGGTGTCAAAGCACAAACACTTTATATACTTCTTGGCAGTTTCATGTTCAAGAATTTCTGCAGGGCAACAGCACTTGAGTTTTTACATCCACCCTTAGTGTTACCTGAGCCAATGTTGATCATACAAAAACATTTCAGACAGAGAGAAGATGATGCATATCCATCCAGCATAACCAAATTGACCAGGACCCAGCTGTCTATAACTGGAGTAAGAGAAAGAGAAACCCCTTACCTTCAAAGGGGGCAGTCACAGCTATCCATGAATGAACATATTTCTCAAAAATCTGTGCCATAGCAGGTTAACAAACTGAAATCAGTGCTGTAAACTTTCTACTTCTGTGGGTGACACTTGAATGACATCAGCAAAGGCAAATCAGCGTGGATGAATGCTAAATCTTGCAAGCTACAAAAGCAGAACCCTTGAGGCATGACCATCCTACAGCAATAACATGTGGAAATACATCTACAACAGGCCATCAATATGTGGCACCCAACAATTTGGAATACAAGGCCCACCAAACACAGGGCAAATTTGGTGCAAGCTTCTCATGCCATGTTCCAAGGTCCATTCAACTGCCATCTGTCTATTGGATATCTTGAGGTAAAGACCTTCACCTCATGGTGCAGGGCCAGAAATGATTTTACAAGAAGCCCACCCATGGAATGCGACACTATGTCCACTTTCTTGCCTCCTGATGCTTCAAATATAGTCTCCAGCTTTTTTTGCAGGCCTTCCATGTGATCTGAGAGTCTGTGGCACAGGGAATAGAAAGTCAATTTCCATACAGAAAAATACACACAAGCTCTCCTCACAAATGGTAAAGAATCACACCTGTTGCTTTGCCGAAAATCATAGCCAAAACCAAACAAAGTAAAACCTTCCTTGTAGCCCCATCCCTTCATCTGCTCGATAAGATCATGGAAATAGTACACAGAATCCAGCCGTAGAAACTGCCATCCAAACATAATAACCTTTCCTTAGGATACATGCTCAACTTTTCAAGGGCTGGCCAGAATAATTGCTGAATAAAAAACAATCATGGAATTGATGATGAAGAGGAGAGTTGCTGTATACCACATTGGGATCGAGAATATCACAGCTGTAGAGTCCATGTCGATCATCAGGGATCACGATTTTGGTTTTCTCATCAAGAGAATTTGTTTTACCTAAACACAAAGCAACACAGCTTGCTTTTCAATTGATAGAAAGCCATAACAACACATCACCTTCTGTTAGCTCATATGCAACACACTCATGTAAAACCCTATATCCTGCACAGTGTGTCTTCCAAGTGAAACCCTCCTGCCCAGTTCTGAGTTAGTGTTAGGTTAAAAAAGCATCCTCAACTGGGCTATCAGATATGGTAAACAGACAAACAAAGCACCCGAAAGCATCTGCTGAACCTTAAAATCGCATTCATGGCTTCGTGTGAAGTATAAAACATCGCAAAGAACTTCACATAAATCCGTGAATTGCAATGAATCTGACACATTGCAGAGAGAAAAATTCCACAGCGAGAGGTAATCAACAGGTTGTGGAAGGAGAGGAGCGTGGACAACAAATTCATGCCCGCAAAGCAAATATATATAGAGATGCATAAAAGGGCACTAATTTAGGATACTGGACAAGATTTAAACAGATAATCCGCTCCAGAATTTCAAAGAATTCCGCACCTGTTGTAGGGTTGTAAAATGAGTAGAGCTTGGTCCTGAACTCACGGTCGGCCTCGAACAATCGCACCCAGATACGCTCCTTAAAACGGCCGTTCTGATCCACGGCATGCAAGATCGAGCCTCCTATGCCGGGCACCAGAAGCACCGGGTTCAAATCCATGTCCACTTTCTCCTCATCATCGTCGTCGTCGCCCCAGAAATGCCACGGCCACCAATTCTCCAACTTCCTAATTACGTCCCTCGCCGATCTTCTGTACTTCATAACTGCTTGCCGAAACTTTCTCCGGGAGCTTTTACCCCGCCGCTTCACCCTTCCAATTTCTTCTGTAACAATAAGATAACGAAAGAAATCTTAGGGTTTTCTCGAAACTCTAAGCTCCCTCTTTCGAATCTCCCCGCACACCGCTTCAACCCCTGCAGACTGACATCACTACTAACTCCTGCAGGAACAAACCAATTCCTCAAAGAACCAAAAAGAGAAACAAACGATGGCTTCTCCCTTTCCCGGATTATGTATCCATGTAAATTTCATACTGGAATGTACTTGGGGAGAAAAAATTAAGAATTTATTTAAAGGACGGCAAAACAAACAAACACGACAAGCAAGGAGGATCAGCAGTCGCAAGCAACGAAGCAGACGGTGGTGGTGGTGCAGCACGCCATAGCCACCGAAGTGCATGCTTTTGTCTTCGTCACCGTCGCCCTCCCTTCACGTTTCCACACTTATTTTGTTCCTCATCCGTTAACCCATCCATTCCATACTTCTCCATCTGTTATACATCCATTCCCGAGTTCACTATTCCTTATCCAAACCTTCTCCATCTTTCTTTTAGCCGTTCTTCATCAACTGCCGACAATGTATCATCCAGATATTGACGTTCTTCACGCATTCATCGAACACGCCGCCCAATGTCGATTCCCCGTCCCAGAATTCGTGTCCACCACGTGCTGCTGTTCGGGATTACCCGCGGTCTTCATGCCTTTGTGGATGAAAGAATTCAGGATGAGAAATGGTCATTGGACATAGATGGAAAGATAGACATTATTATTTTCCCTCACCCATGAACCTGCCCGCTGTGGTTTGTGTACTTTACTCCACCTCCTCCTCATTTGTGGTGTTTTCTTGCTGTTGGTTTTGTGTAAGGTCAAACCCGAGGACACGGGCTTTACCAAAATAAGGGCTGCCCCAAGGTGCGGTCAGCTTTTATTCTGGACCTCACAGTCAGCCCTTTATTCTGGTAAAGCCCATGGCCTTGGGCTTGACCAATCCTAAAGACCAGTGTTATGTGTAAATGGTTTGGGACTTACACTTTGTATAAGTGTTTAGTATCTACTTACGTCCATTTAAGTGTAGATGTCAAACACGAAACATGTAAATGTATTTATTTTATGTAGTATAAAACGACGTAAGAAATGTGAATTTTACTTTGAGGGGCAGGATTTTATAATGTTGTTGATGATATGCCAACCAAATGATCCATTGCATCAAAATATACACCCACAACTAATTAATATGGGTTTACAAGAAGATATGATATTAAAAGTATATAATATATGCATTTACATGTCTCAAAACATTTATGAAAGACTTTAGTTTTTTTTGACAAATATTTGTGACCTCTTGTAAGTGTAAAACCAAATATATATGCAACAACAATATAAGTGTAAGAGTAAAAAGTTTGGATGTGTCATTATAAATGATTTACACTTACACAAGATTTATACACCATATATATGGCTATTGACACTTACTTCATAAAAACCTGCTCCAAATTTATTTTTCTTCATGTGATACCTGGCAGGAGTGAAAAATTGAGGGACAATTTGAAAAATGTAGGTAATGGCCATCAGAGTGAGAATTGTGAGGACCCATGTGTTTTGAAAAATGAGTATTTCCTTTTTCAAAATGCCCCTAAATAGTCAAGGAAAAACTATGCTACATCACATGCCCTACAATTACACAAAAGAATTGGAGCAGGTCTCTACAAAGATTTGAGCTAAAAGTCTTGCTATGGTGTTGCATAACAATGGAGGTAGATGAAGAAAAACATGATGATAATGATGTTGATGGTGATGATAATTAGGATGGGTGGTCAATTTGTTTTGGGTTTGATTTTAGGGTTTTATACACCATATATATGTTCTATCTTATTGTGAGCTTGTCTGCAACATGACCACATTTCACAAGTTGTTGGAGCTACATCTAGCATCCATGTATTATTGGGCTTCAGATTGCTTCATGCTATCAATGACGATCAACTTTTTTTCTTCTTTTTTTCATTACAGTTTTCAATAATCCATTATTATTTATGTCAATCTCAAATTTAATTTAATTTGAATATATACATATATACAACACACAAAAAAACACATGTTAATTTGTCTTTTGAGATTCATGTGAATGGGTAGGAGAAAGGAGTGAAATAGTTAGGCTTGAAAACGAGGTAGATATGACTTATATTTGTAATTATCTTTAGAATCTACATATGGATGACCATATGATATATTCCGAAAAATCACTCATATATACCAGTTCCTTGTTCCTCCCATCATTGGAACTAAGATTATAACCCTGCTTGTTTGTTATCACAAAACACCTAAAAATTTCACAATGTATTTGGAGTGCACCTTAAAAAGGTAAGATTCATTGACAAGGGCGTAACCCACTAATTGGTTTGGTCTCCACTAACCAGAACCAAACCTGTGGTCTAACCCTCCAAACCAGGCACCCACCCAACACTGGCTTTTGTGCATGCTTGATTCAAATGCAATTTTCTCAATTGTGAAGAAAATGAAAGGATAGATGGAAAAAGGTAGCAAACCATTAGAGACCATAAAATGTAGGGGATGGCTTCTTCACCTCACATTGGGTAGGAGAATGATAAAAGGTCCCCAGCATGAAAACAAAGTGAGGGCATGGGGAAGAAGCTTTCCCGAGCATACATCACATTTAAATTGCTTTCCATGTTTTCTTTTCAGTTTGTGAATCATTGATCTATAGACATTGATTTAAACAGAAAACTTGAAATAAAGATTGACTCATCTCTTTCAAGAATGTATTTAGTACCCAAAAAGATGTAGATAAAACAAATTGTTAAAAAACAAATTGAATGTATGGTAACCAAAAAGAGCATCCATGGATGTTTCTTCCAAAACTAGAATAGGCTTTCAATTCAAGGATCACAAATCGAAGGGACCAATGTTGGTCTGGTATGTTCACATGGTATTTAGTCTAATCTATGCACTGGTATCAAAGGATGCTATGAATATTTAGTATAATAATTTGTTTTATTAGCATAGGATCATTATTACTATTTTTTTTTAGTCTTTTTCCTCTCTTTTTCAACATACCTTAAATTCAAGTAAGCGATGTCGATTTTTTTTTTTTACATTAAACAAATGGTATGTTTGTCAGGTTTTTATTTCCTAAATAATAAAGCACAGAGCACAAAAATAGACCCAATAACAAGACCAGACTTGTATGTTCAAAAGTATGTGCAAAATCATGATTTCCTCCTCAGATGGATTTTCAGCTTGAAATTAGCATATTTTGCAAAAATGGTCGATTGATCTGCTGCCACCTTTCTATGGCATTGCAATCATAAGGTAGACTTGCTTTCTGATGTGTGCACAGGCAAATTAAACCACGCATTATCTGTAATTAATAGTTTTGAGATTGCTGAAAGGTGGAGACATTGAGCTTTCTGATGAGGATGTATTCAGGGCATGTGCTCTTGGCTGGTGCATTGAGTGGGTAAGACTGAATCAGGTGTAATGTGTCCCCAAACCAACTGCAAATGTTGCTTGTCCTGCCCCTTATTGTTGCCAAGTACAGTTCATGAGCAGAGTGGTGTTGCTCTTGACATGCATGAGAATTGGAATCCAATTTGCTGAAGAAAAATTCAGCATCTCTATTATCAAAATAACATGTCTGTGATACAAAATTGTCCATGACACTTGAGAAAATAAAAGAGAAGGAGAGCACAGATCTAAATACCCTCTGAAACTAGTAGATAACAAGCACTGGCTTTTGGGTATGTGAAGCAGTGGGGCAAGTTTTGGAAATTAAATGTGGTGCTAAATGGTGACTACTCAGAATTATCTGCTTAAGACCAGTAGTCTTAGAACAACAAACTATAAGTTTACTAAACTGCATGCTATCTACATGTATAGTAGAGCATGTATCTTTATCAACATTTGTAACCTAATCATAGATGACTTGGTGCTTCAATGTCAATACTGTTATATCCTCCATTAAGACTCTTGCCATTAATCTTAAGGATATGTATGAGAGCAGCTGCAAGCCTATTTGCTGTTCGGGGACGATATCATGGACAATTGAATCACTCATCATGGGCAAGCTTGCCACTATAGAGTCCCAAAGGTGATTATCTGATTTGGAGATCTGATGCATAATATTCCTCTTTCCTGCAACTTCCGCAGAAGCAAGTCTTCCTCAGGTTTCCAATGCTTCTACTCATAGCAGAGTTCATGTGCAGGTTGGCCTCAAGGCCATCAATGATGCCAATGTGCTGCAAACTCATATCTCCCAAATTCTAAAAACACACTTGCAGATCTTGCCTATTTACACCCAACTTCTTGACATCTTCAATGATGTAATCTTGGCCTCCCGATGTCAAGCTACCCTAATGGTAAAGGTTGATTGCAGCTTACACACAATTTACACAAAGTTACACATAATCCAAGCACATTTGATTAGTCAGTGTTCACGCAGTCAATTGGTATCCCATGTGATGTCCTTTTAGGTAACATGTAGTTACCTCTTGTCTTGTGAATTTTGATTTGTGGATTCTTTTTTATGAAGTTATCATTAGTAATAAGGTTTGTCAACAATCTGTAGTTCCTGATTTTGAAGATTCTAAACTGAGCTGATGAAGTCAGTTAGACTGGGGATGTTATGGCACTAGACTTTAGTAATGCATGGAGAAGTTCTCAGTCATATGAAGATATATTTACTTGTCAAGTCATAGATCAGCTCTTGGTCTACTGACATTGCTGGATGTCAATGCAAAGGAGAAGTGATTTTGTACTGTGAAATTCTCCTGAATTGCAATGGTTACATTTAATAAAAATCTTGGTTGGAAGTTCCTAACCAGGCTTATACACTAAATGTCTTTCTAAATTGCAGGTGGAATACCAAACAACCTCAGATCAGATGTTGGACCTAATCACCACACCAGCAGGAGAAGTTGATCTCTCTACATATGTCTTGCCATCGTATGAAATACCACACCTTCCACCCATATGTTCAATGTGTAATTCAGTGAGTTGTGCTTCTATTGGATTCCTGTGAATGGATTTGTTTCCCTGCTGGTATGGCTTTGTGCAGGTGGCATGTGCTCTTCTTCTGGCAGGGGAGAATGACAAGAACCAATTTGAAGCAGACAAAGAAGTAATAAATATTGTTTCAAATGGGTACCTATTTCCAAGTCCAGGTGCTTCCTAGGATAACTTAATTCCTTGTCAAAATTTGTGTGATTTGAAGACCTCTTGTGCTTTCTGCCTCAAGGGCAACTTTAGCTGGCTGATCAATTTTAGTGGTTTATGCCGCAGATGACCCCCTTAACTGCAATGGTGCTCCAGAGGTCATTGGAAAAGTAAGTCAATTCTCTAAGTCTTCTCACTGAAGGCTGTCTTGAACGACCTAGATCCTGTTTACTCTGCCAGTACTCCAGCCTCCATATATGAGACACAATTTACAATCTGCAGTTGCTTTACTGAGTTGCAGATTGTATCAATACATATGATAAGAATATATCTAAGCTCATGGACTTTATTGCTGCAGATGGGAACTGACATTGAGGACACTAAATGCACTTGGCTGATTGTCCAAGCACTTCAAAGGGCAGATGAATCACAAAAGAAGTGCTTGAAAGTAATGTGCTACCTTCAATGTCTTGTAAGTTGTTCCATGATGTGGTATGATAGCTCAACAATACAGGTAGATGAGCATGGAAGTTTTTCTGATGCCCAAATTGCCAGGCCAAACAGACAAAGCTGTGTTATGAAATTGCCAAAGGAAATTCACAACAGGTAAGATTTTGTCCTTATAGAGCTTCAGTTATTGCTGCTTATTTCTTCTTTGTTGGCTTTAGGGTTTAGGGTTTCATGATTCTCTTACATTTTAGGACTACTATGGCAAGACAGCTCACTCATGTGTGGCAGAAGTGAAGAAAGTTTACTGGACCCACCTCTAGTCATATGAACTGTTCTTTGAGGTAAATGGACTTTGAGCAAGAACATGGAAAAATATTGTAGTTGGATTGCAATATGGATGGCTATTACCCAGATATGTTTTCCAAACACATAACTAGTCTCCACTTTGCTTATTGTCAAAAAATTATTTTACCTATGAAGGATTGAACTTAGCTGAAGCATGACCCTCAACATTTTGCACACTGCTAGGTAGGTTGATGGGTACAGGTCCAACAGTTCAAACAAAGCAATTGTACATGGCAAGAATTAGATAGTTTTATGGTTGTGTGGTTTACTGCAGGCAGTTTTGAAGTCCCTTTTGGCAAAGATATATACTTGGTGCCAGAAGTAGAAGGTGGGTCGGTGGCATTACAAATAACCATTCTGATATGGCTTAGATGCTTGTCAAAAGCTCACCATTTTCTTTGTCTATTTCCATTGGGCATTAATCATGGTATATCCTTTCACACCAAACATGGATTCGGAATTTTTTTAAATTACCCATTACCTTTGGACTTGTGAAAGAAACTCAGCATAGTTGTGACTGTTGACAGTGACCTACAACATGGCTGGAAAGCTAATGAAGTCATTTAGAATTGTTGCAAATAACCGGCCACTGCCATCATATGTGGCTGTTGATGGTCACTGAACTTGCAACAGACTGCTACTATGGTTCACACCACTACTTTCGATTTTCATTTTTGTACATATTAATGCTATATAATTTTGCTCTAGATAGGAGGCTTTTGGTTTCTCTTCATGTCGTTTTATTTCATGTCATGGTCTCTTACTGTTGGATTAGAAATTTCTTTAAACATACTACCATGCCATCTCACAGTTTCAGTTTGCGATGTTTATTGGACTGGATTTCAATCCAAGTATTGAGTTTGGGTTTAGGGTACAGCCAGATTTTACTACAAGACATGTAGAATAGTTTAAAAATTTGTAACCCTGCTGCTGTTTGGCAATCTGCAGGCGCCCTTGAACACTTGGTCTACACCAGTGTTGGTCCAGTATCATTTTTTTAAATACCCGTTGGATCCGGTTTTCATGATGCCGGTTCTCCTACGTTTGAAAAAATCCGGTTATCAATTGGTGATTCTCACCAATCAGTTATAATATTTTTTCAAATAAAAAATAAAACCTATATTGTACAAACAAATTATTGATTTTATTCTTTTGGTTTAAAATTTAAAAATCATAATTATTCATAAAGTAAGGAAAACACAGCACTCAAACCCTGAGTTTGGTATTCATGGGGTGAGATTATTTTTAAAAACTTGCCAAAAAAAGTACATTAGCATTAAGTGGGGGTTCATACTCACAAAACTGAATTTCATCCTGTCATTTCCTTTTCGTGAGCTCCTCCACCGCTGCTACATAGATTTTCATTGCTCTGAGCAGTACAACTACTATAATTAGTTCGAATCTTGTGCATTTAATCTTGGAACCTTGTGCATTAAATGCACAACCTTGTTTAATAGTT
>Ga0209611_10002407_pt1 | contig 32927 bp, 24 predicted proteins | sample S1TSphgellanicum_3_FD_187693 | JGI IMG/M metagenome (GOLD analysis project Ga0209611, IMG submission 187693) | Host-associated microbial communities from peat moss isolated from Minnesota, USA - S1T2_Fc - Sphagnum magellanicum MG (SPAdes) (version 2) | ecosystem: Host-associated > Plants > Peat... | reverse complement strand
AAATTACCATTGGGCGTTTCATGGGTGAGGCGGAAATTGGGCACTTCAATGCTCCCAAATACCTCTATTTTATCCCTTAGCATATTGGAATCTATCTATGAAGCAAGGTAGTTTGTTGTTTTGTTTTGTTTGTACTTATGAGATCCATCGAACCGGGATGCTTCAGCTGGGATTCTTGGTCTCTTTGGAAAGCTCTCGAGGAGGAGGGTTGCCTTGGCTTGTTTTCATGGGATTTGGGCTTGCCGTCTAGAAGTTCTTGAATATTGAATGATTTCTTCACTGAAAATAAAATAAAATCGTAGCTGAAAATTTAGGAGGAATTAGAATGTGTCTTTGATGTCGTTGGAAGATCTTGATGAGCAGGATTTGATGGAATTTATTTGGTAAGATTTGGATTCAGAATGTGGGAGATATTTATTTTCAGTGATTTCTGCCGCTGAAAATTCAAATAAATTTCAAAAAACCAGGTTTTGGAAGGAAAAATCAGTTGAGGACGTGGTAACACTTGGGGCAACGGCACAGGCCACACTTGTTGATATATTTGTTACATAGGGTGATTCATAAGTTGTGTTTTTGCTTGTTGACCAGAATCCTTTGAAAGCCATTCAAAAATGTTGAAATTTACATCCTGCCTATGGTTCACAGATAATTGCTGCAAGCTGTGTTGGGGTATTTCCAACATCACACCCTTGAAGCAAGTACAGAGTCATAGAATCTCCAAACCTATGGGCCAATGGGACACAAATGGACCAGGTCTTAGTTGTGTACAACAATGGGAGTTCCAGAAATGTACGTTGACGATTGCAACTTAAATTCACACAATCAACCAGGCCTTAGTCCCTCCAACACCATCTAACATGTCTATATTCACTTTCAAGCCATTTCCATACATTATTTCTCTATGGTCATTATGTCATATTTCAGTCCTCAATATACTTTGGCTTGATTAAGCGGTTGCATGACAATTTTTTGAAGTTCAAATACTTAAAATTAGGTTAAAGTGCATTCAAGTTTGGTCCAGTCCCATAAGAAGCCATATTAGTTTATAGTATATTAAATTTTGATTGGTTCGATAATTTTGATTTGGTCTATTATAGTCCTCTAGAATAACATTACTTGGGGTCATACTAATATCTTTAATATACATGGGGCCATATTAGTCTATTATGTTGGATTTTGATTTGGTCCAATTATTGGGCCTAGGATCTTGCTTTTAATCACACTGGTGTAAGGAATTGATTTAGAGCCAACGAATTCATTTGGGGATTTGATTTTGTTCGGTTTCATAATGATTTCAGATTTTGGAAATAACATGTTGGCATGTTTCAAAGGAATTCTAAATTAAGGATTGGCTCAATTAGGGATTCCATGAAAGAATTATTCTTAGTCTAACATACAATTTGGATTTAAAGTTCCACATTTGTTGAGAGGAATGCCTCTTTGGTTCAACTTGAATTTTTTGGGCCATGATTTGAATTTGGGTTTGGCCCAATTGAAGGTCTGTATGCTTGAATTGATACCATGTCCTGAAGCCAAACTTAGATTTAAGTGGTTCAAAATTTAATAAATGGAGTACATGAAAATTGCATTGTTCAAAATTCAATCATATGTCAAATAAGTTTGATTTAAATAATCTTGATTCAGGATTTAATTACATGATGAGTTTTGAAGACCCTTTTTTTTCTAGGATGCTATATTTGGATTTAGAGATCCCAATTACTATAAGGAAATTAGTTTGGGGATTATTAATTCATGATGTCTTGGGTTCAAATTTTGGTGCCATAAGATTTTTGAAAAATTAAGTGTTGTTACAATATTGGGCAATATTGTAAGTGGGGTTAAATTTGTTATGGACCTTTTTTTATCCTACGGGTGGTGGCAGTGTTTTTTTTTTTCTTTTTTGAGTTTTGAGTTTTAGCTATGTTTCTACATTGCAGTCTTTGCTAGAGCTTGAATTGCCGCATGGACAGATTGAGGGTCTATTTGTCCAACTACATGGTGGGCAAATACGTAGTTTTTCTTTAGACAAAAGAAATAAAATGATCAATTCTGATTTGTTATTGGGAGTTATTTTGAGTCAAATTTGTAATTACATTTCATCATCCTTAATTTGGTTTTTTGTTAATGAGTGTCATTTTAAATTTAATTTATAACATGTTATGTGGGGAATCAAACCGTGACTATAAAAGGCCTTGCCCACTATAACATAAAGGCTACCCTAAAAAAAAAAACTCATTAATCGAATATTATATAGAATGCAAAGAAAAATCCTTGTAAGCCCAAAAATGGGGTTGGATGTAGATTCCAAAGAACCATAGATCATGGAAGCAAAGGGAAGTATCTTCACTTTGCCAATTAGAATACAACTAGCTGGTTGTTGCTACATGCATGCCAAATCAAGATTTCAAATCATTTTAACAACACACGATGCCCCTATTACTATCCATTATCCAAAAATTCAAATGCCAAAAAAACTTTAAAATAAAAATATGATAGGTATTATATGGATACAAAGGAAAAAAGAACTTGCAAGCTAGTAGCAACTCAAGCCTCAACTTTGTGCACCATATCGAATTTTGTTGTCCTTCCAATTTTGAATAATTGCTCCAAAAGGAAAATTTTACAAAGTGAAGAATTTTTGGCTGAACATGTGAATGACAAGCTCCAAATGCATGGTTAATTGATTCCATGATTTTGTTGTTATGAAGGTCGATGTAGAAAAACAATGTTTATCTTCAACAAAACCAATTGCACAATAGCAAGTTCAACCAACTTGATATACTTTGGGATTTTAGTTTTTGGAATTTGAGAGAAAGTAAAGGATCTCCACAATTTAGTGACTAGGTTGACATCAAAAGGTTTCTACATTGCCAACTTAACATTGTTTGTCATGTTATACACAAACATAGATTTTTGAAGGTCAAGAGCAACGGTTGAAAACAAACTAGGAACCCATATTTCATCAAGTCATACCTTTTTAGGTTAATAGAGGGCTACCTTGATGATTGCCAAATGAACATTGAACCTTTTTCCAAGTTTTGGTTACAACCATTATTGTATCCATAAAGTTTTGAATGGGAATCGGGCTTGTAATTTCAGTAATAAGTTGAATGGTAGTTTCTTGACATTGTTACTTCACATATGCAACATTTCCATATATTTCCCTTGTCACAAAAATTGATGCCCCAATCTAATCTAAGGATGTTGCCCACATGGTGCCCAACAAATTCATAAGCTAAATGATCAATTCCAATGTTCAAATTTGTAATCCAATGGAGATTGATGCTCTCATGAGTAGTGTTGATCAAGGTAGTGAAATTATTGAACACATTACCTTCAAAAGAGGACTACATATCACAAAACATGTGGTACATATCCATTTCACAAATCTTCATTGTTACTATGAAATCACAAACAAAAGCATCCTTTAATTATGCAAACTTAATCAAGGAATGTATTGATTCTAACGTCTACATCACTACACTCAAGCGCAACAAAGTTTCCACATTAATCAGCAAAGACATTTTAGATTTGGTAGAAGGTATTGTGGGTGCATCCAATGCCATTTTCATGAGAAAAGTGTGGTATTCAAACAAGACACATTTGACAAAATTGATCATAGAAATCCATCTTGTCTTCATGTTCCACATGATTTTATTGCCTTCAGATTCCATGATTTCTATCGGTTTGGTAAACTCCAAATGCCTTTTGCGGATATGACTAAAATAATCATACAAACATTATAATAGATTTTCAATGTGAAAAACCAAAGGTAGGTTTGAGAAGGTTTGAACTTCGATATTGGTTTGATGTGCCATATAATACACATCCACAACAAATGGAACATATTGACATTATATTTAAATTATCACTCTTGATCTAAGGTCCTGGAAGTTGTTAAGCCCATCAACACCAAAACACACAAGCTTTGAAGTTAAATCTTCGTGCTTTAAATCTCTTTGTGTCATCAAGGAATTCATAATTAGTAAAGTCAAGCTATCAACATAAACTCCATAAAACACTTGTTGCACATTCAATTCAATAATGGTGTCCAACACCAATCTTGCACAATGTAGTCGTGCACACTTGCCCAACTTGTTTTATCCATGGCCACAACCTCATCACATGTAAGAAAAATAAAGTTGGAATTTTTGACAGAAAGTTTAATAGCCTTTATAATTTCATTCTATATGTGTTCTACAATTTTTCAACGAGCCCCATTAGACTAGTGTTTCTTGGGAATAGATCGAAGCTTTAAAAGTTCATACAAGGGCTAGAAACCTTCATAGTTAGTCATTGGCTTACCTTTACTCAACGAGCTAAAAACAATTGTAAATTGAAAAAGTTTTCACTTGTCTTCCATTATCTAACCATTACACAACTACTAAAAGATAATGGTTGTAAACAATTGTGCATAAGATATTTCATTTATAACATGCATACATTTTGGATCCATGATCCACTTACCATCAAAACCCTTCTTTTTACTTGGATGTTTATTAATAAAGTCCCATTTAACAACCAAGTTTTTTTCCTTGCTTTCAATTTTGGTACAAACACAAAATATCAAAGTAGAAACTAGCCCAACCTCATGAAAAATGGGCTTTGCCCATGGCATTTTCACAGCCCAAATCTTTTGAAATTTGTGGTTAACATTAGCAACAACCTTTTTAGGGATTTTGGGAGGAGGAACACATTCATCATCAACATTTATAACAATAGTTTCAAGCATGGCATTTGGATTTACATCAAATATATCAAGTTAAGAAGATTGCAGTTCAAGGGCATGAGGAAAGTTTCTTTGCTCATTAGTGTTGTTGGATTCAAGTACATTGCAAGAAATAGGGTTGGCAATGGGGGGTATAAGATTTTTTGTTGGGATTCAAACACCAAAGGACTTAAATTAGAAATTATTTGGTACCACTAGAGGAGCCATGCTCTAAGGAAGGCTAAAGCAAATTCATAAACTATGATAGTAAAACCTTAATTCAAACATTAATTTGGACCAAAATTTGTACCTATGAATTTTTGTAAAGATTATGACCAACACATGATGATGGCATGGTGGAAAGCAATGTGCTATGAAAATCCAAATACCTATGCTAATCGCAATGAAACAAAATTTGAAATCACTTGCATTAGATGGATGCTACATCTATCACAACATACACACAATGCACATTGCACATATAATCACAATGCAAAACTTCAACGGGTTTTAATGTTTTTCAAAATTCGTCAACCTCCTATTTCTACGATGTTGGCTAGTTCAATGAACTCATGAGTTCTTTTTGGAATGTGTGAGAAATGTGCATACAAGTCCTACAACACATCCTCAATTTTTCCTAGAATTCCCAACTTGGAAAAATTTTGGACTACTAAATTAGTGTGATAGCTCATGCAATACACATTAGTCATGAATGGTGCATTCTAATATTTAATTGGAATATCATACCTATTTTAGCACCTTGAAAAATACTCACCTCATCAACTCCAAAAGTGATTAGTTTAGATGCAATGTTATCCTCATCCAAATCACAAAAAAGAACCATGGCATCCACCAAAATGCGCTTTAGTTTATCAAAAGTGGCCCCATCAACCACTCGTTGTAAGCATAACAATAATGGAGTCCATTGCCAATTTTCAACAATGTAGGCATGAATGGAAACCCAAGATTGTTGATTAGAAGTTGTCATTTCATCACATGAAAAGGAAAACCTAAAAACATCAACTAGTGTTTTGGTTTTGTTGACAACTAAGTCATGCATGCAAGATGTCATCTCCCAACCACTTGTGTTTGACCAATGGGTTTTTGGAAAGTTCTTTACATCAAAGAAATGCAGCAACTTGCTCATGCTTTCAAAATTAGTCATGGGCCTTCCTTTAACCAACATGTGGAAACATGTAGAAAAATGCATTAGTTTTTTTCCTTTCTTCCAATAACATCAAGATTTGCTTGAAAATTGAATCCTTTCTAATTGCTACATATAACCTTTCATTCTTAACTTGGACAAAGTTTTTGTTCATGCAGAACTCACCAACACCAAAAATTCCAAGGATTACCACTAAGGCCTTCCTTTATCCAGCATGTTTCCAAAGGTTGTCAATTTTACAAGCAAACATCTTATCTTTATCATTTATTTTGGAATAAACCTTGCATTTCATTACATGCACCTTCCCTTGTTCATCCGCCACAAACTCAGCCTAAGGTAGTTTAGCACTCTAAACATCATGAAACACCCTATTTTGCTCATATTATTTCCTTTTCCTCTTAGTCTCCTCAATTCTAAAGATCTTTGGAGGTTGCAAAGGAACCATGTTCAATGGAAAAAAAACCGTAAACCCTGAACTAGAATTATAGATAGTTAAGAATCTCAATAGATTTACAAACTAATCACAACTCACAATGGTAGTGTGATTGAAAATGACTATGGATTCTAAAGTCTGGACAAACTACTCACAAATTACAACTCACACGTGACAGTAGTAGTGCAATTGAAGATGGCTATAGAATTTGGACAAAGAAATGGTCATGGCTCACAACTCATTGTGGCAATGTGATTAAAAATGATTCAAAACATTGGAATGTGTATAGAATGCAACAAAAATGGACTGAATGTAAATTTGCAAAAATCACAAGAGAGTAAACAATGGAAAAACACTTACATTTACACTATACAATAGTGTTTTATACCTTAGTTTGATTCCTCAAACTTTGGACATTTTCTAGCTCCTAAGTATGTACAATTCCAAAATTTGCATAACCCTTTACCTTGACTAGAACCGCATCCCAATTCCCAAATCAACGAAAAGTCTAGAATCCATCATTCCAGATTCTGTCATTAGAGCATCCAAGCTCGTCAATCCATAACGATGAACACATATGGGACAATAGCATAAGTGTTGTCACAATTGAAAGGTCCAACTCCTAAATCCTTAATGCCTAATAGTCAATGCAATAGAAGCTAAGGCCTAGGAGTTTCCAAGTTAGATTTCCAAGTTTCAATCAAGAAGAATTATTTCCAAGTCTCAATGGGAAAGGATTCTTTCCAACTTTTTCGATCCAAGAGTCAAGACTTTGATTTTTTCCAAGTTCCATGTTAAGTCCCAATTCCTAAGTTCTAACGCAAATCTCAATAGTAAGTTACATAGACTTTGGACTCTAGAGCATTCAAGATTGATGACCTTCTAGTTAGGTAGACCTTAGTAGTACACAATAAAAGGTGCGCATTGAGTAACATTACTAGCAATAACAACAAAATCTTACAACAACCTTGCAATTTGCAACTTGCAAGTTGTAAACAATTGAATCAAAATATAAGTTTTAGAATTCTAAACCCCGTTTTTTCATTGAAAGTGCTCTAACCAACAAGCTTGAACATTGAAATCTACAAAATTACAAATGATTCACTTCATTCTAGCACTTGTTGCCAAATCCAAAGACATGGTTGATCATTTCATTGGGTTCGTCACATTACCAAGTTCATGTTAACAAATAGGAGATCTACTCAAGTGCAAACATAAATCTTTATTGAAAGGAAACTACAACATAATGCTCACACACAAAACACAACATCAAGAACTCTCCAAGGTTCTTGTCACATGAAATACACAAACTTGTGTAATGAAGAAAAGAGAAGCAAACCATCAACACCAAGGTATTTAACCAGAAGACCAAACCACAAATAACCAAACTAAAATAAGTAATGAAGGTAATTCAACCTTGTGAAAGTAACCTAGTTACTTTCCTACTCCAGTAACTAATGAAACCTAACTAGTTGAGCTTGAATTCTCAACAGTTCAACAACTCCCAAGCTCTAGCTCTTTGGGCATGAATATTGAAGATGTTCTTTCAACCAATAAATTCAAAAAATTTAAAGACAATTCTAACAAATCATAGATGTGCCATACTCACAATCTCACTAGGAACTTGGAAGCAATGGTGATGGCAATCCTAGTTGCGTAGTTAATGATGGCAACAACGACTTCTTCATAATGTTTCTAACCTAGGTCGGTGTTTTGGTGAAAAGTGACAACAATGAGGTAGGTAGTGACAACTTTGGACAATGTGATGGAACCATTTGGTGGTGAGAAAAGTTTCAAACTTGACATACATGGCAATAGCTATTAGGGTTTAGGAGAAATGATAGGCGAACCCTATTTTTCCTTGGGTAGCCTTTTGTCAATTATGGTCTAGTTTTAACCCTTTTCTAGGCTTATAGGTAGAAAGAGCAAATTCTAAGTCAAAATTTGATGATATTTGACCACTAAAAAAACATCACCTTGTAGTAAGATCATTGACCCAATTGACATCCCTTCTTTGAAACTATATATCCTTCAGACATTTGGTTATTGGAGAGTTGTTTTTCACCATCCTTTTTCACATCATGGAACATTAATTAACCAATGCATTTAGTGGATGAAGTGGACCAATGTGACCATGTTATAACTTATGGTGTTATCCAATAAATTGTTATTTATTAGCGTTGAAAAGTTATGTAAGGGTTAAAGGGAGACCATAGGAGTGCATGGCAAGTGGGTATATGTTTGAAAAAACACTAGACTTTTATATCAAATATTTTGCATTGTTCCCATCCAAACTCATCGCCAAGTTTGTGATGGGAAAGAAAAATAAGCAAATGCAGGGGAATTATTGCAAGGTTGGGCAAAACCAAAGACCTTCAGTAGGAGAAAAGTGCTTCACATTCATAATTATGCCATACACAATATGACTACCACACAACCTCTTTTAAGGTGAGGGTTTTTTAACCTCATCATCTATTTAAAAAGGACCAGTGTCTTGCACAATTATTTTTTTAGGAATTTTGAGGCACAATCAAAGTGATGATCATCAATAGGAAGATGTAAAAAATTGGTGACCAAAGGAATTTTGATGCAAAGATTTGGATCATTCTTTAACCGGGCATCTATTTTCCATCTTGAATTACATTTGTTAAAATCATGGGCCTAAGTCCATCCAACTATTGTGATGCAAATGCCTAAAATTACCATAAGAGACCCAAACTAATCCAAAGGCTTGTATAGTTTTAAACATGTGTAGTCCAACATGTATGAGGTATTCATGTAAGTTGTTGGTTTAATTTTTGTTCATTTTCAAAGATAGAATAAAAAGAAGTTGGTTATAATTAGGCCTATGGGTCTTGATTTATTGATACGAATGCCACAAATAGATAGGTCAAAAACCCCTAGTAGTTAATCATGTAAAATAAGTTTTTCGGTGTTATACTTCCCATTACACAAAAAGTTTCAATTTCTTAATTAAGTGAACCCTTGGGTAGGGTGTATGAAGAGGAGCACAATGCCCACGAAGACGAACAAAGCTTCTATCAAACAAGTGTGAAACAACACTGAAGTGGCCGAATACCCAACAATTACCCTTGACGCTCAGAACATGAAATCCCTCCTTTTTCAGAATGGCTACCGTTGCAAATTGGATGAATTCTATCCTTCAGCATCCATGAGGAGGAGGGCTAACTTCACTTAAATCATCCACCTTCGACATATGCTTTTTCATTTGCCTTTACCGGAACCACTTTCCGCGGGTGAATTTGCAGGAGGCAGAGACAAATCATGTGACCAATGATTCTGTCAAAACACCCACCTTTCCAACAGGCAAAATTTATCCCTGGTAAGGTGCCTTCCTAAAATACATTAGGAAAATGAGATCTTAACCAGTGAGGGGTTGCCATGATTTCTAATATCCGCACAACAATGGTTTGAACTTGCTATAGTTTTTTTCAATTTTGGACTCACATTCTGAGAACTTTTCACAGGTGTTAATGAACTTCATGGAGCATTTCCTATTGTAGCTGGTGTTGGTTTGACGCAGTGTTGTGCTAGGATCAACTTTTCAACATACCAGACTGGTTCTGGTACGAGGGTTTTGTCTTCTTCTTTTCCCCATGCCTGGCATGTACTGGTATGGGGTACTATTAGAATTCACAGGAGTTGGGTACCGGTGTATTATGCATCTCCAGCAACGCTCAGTGTGGGACCGTGCAAAAATATGAAACCCTGTTGGAGACGGTGATGGCACATCCAGTGTGCATGCACTGTTTAGTTTCTCCCCCCATCCTCACCCGTGAGAACCTCAAATGATAAACTAGAACATAATGGTCGACTATTTAATTCTCACCACTTACGCAATCATTGTTGTTGGCCAATTAGAAATAGTCATTTATTGCAGAAACATAGTCATTTTCCTGCTTCCGGCGCTCCAGGAGGCCAATGGTAACAGGTGCACTCTTGTTTTTTTCCTTCCTTTCACTGCAATCCAACCTTTTTTTTAAGGATTTTGTAATTTTGAGCGGGTGGCTCTTAGACATACAATTGTGGTGCATATGTAGCAATATTGCAAATGTTGTATTGTGAAACTTCTGGCTACACAAAGTTTCGATAACTAGAAATCTGGCTATTTTTAATAAAAAATTTGCATTACAAGTTGGTGAGATATGAAAATGTGCACAAGCAAAAACATGCAACTTGTGTGCATCACATAATTTAAAATGTGATGACAGAACCTATATATTACATAGCTTTATGGCAATGCACATTGCATTATTATCTATATACTATGGAACTATTTGTATGCAAAAATCTCTCAGACCTTATTAAAGAATGTCCTTTTTCATTGTTGGGTGATTGTTCACAACAGGAGTTAGAACACACCATGTAGACATACACAATGGACATACAATGCACATATGACACACAAGCTCAAATTCAAAATTGAATAGTGGAATTTGGATATATATTGACATTCACTTTAAACAAAGGACATTTAACACATATAGATAGAAACCTTCAAACCTTCAAACAAACTCAAATAGACTTAAACACAAACTTAAAGAGAGATAGACCAACTCAAGAGGACTCAAATAGACATAGACTCTTTAACCCAAATAGAATACACAAAATCAAATATATTTAATGTTCATTGCTCAAACAAACACAGATTTGAAAAGACTTTGACAGACACAAATTCACAAATTCTCTTAAAGCATATATAATTAAAAAGACACAAAATCAAACATACTCATTCATTGTTCGGTGCTAAGACACAGATTCGAATTCATACATAGACAGACAAATAGATAAAAATTTAGGCATACACAAATTCACAACTCTCTAACTTAGACACAATTAAAAAGATATAAATCAAGCACATTCACTATTTAAAAACAAACCGAGATTCATAAAAACACAAACAAATGCAAACTCAAACAAACACACAAACACATAATTAGATAGACTCAATAAAACTCACAAACAAAACTTCATTGGCACATCTTCAACTTTAATATTCTAATTTCCCTAGCGAAAAACCGCCCAGCTCTGACTAAAAGTTGTCATCATCGAATCAACCTTAAACCATCTTCATTATAACTTAATTCAAATTTCATCTAAGCTTTTGTTCATTCTAGTCATCAAAGCATGTGTCATATGGGAAGGTGTTCAAAGTGAGTAAAATTTGGGAATACATTCCAACAACTGTGTGCATGTGTTCATTGAAGTGATTCTTCAATTTTGATTCCATGAAAAACAAGGTGGAAAATGTTCGTTCATCTTCCACTGACCCAACACTTGCATTATTGTTATCTCTACCAACTTGAAAAATTATGGGAATGAATGCCTCAAAATGTGAGAAGCCTCCAATGTTCTCCAAAGTCGTGTTAAAGGATTAACATGAAATGGAGCTTCCATTACTACAACAACATTGGACTTCATGATCATCTTGAATTTGTTAGCCTACATTTCAAAACCATTTGCAGATAAAATGCATGGAGAAATCTTGGCCACTTCCAAGAATGTACTTGAGTTTGAAAGTTTGATAGGTTGTAAACGTCCCTCATTGCAATAGTGTCATTTGATCAATTGTAGATGACGGTTAAAATTATCTTCTACATCAACTTGAAGCCAATACTATGAATAGCAAATTCCCATAACGTCCATGATGTGAGACATTGAGCTTAATTCCGAAATCAATGATTCTACTACATCTGCATATAATACCATTCAAAAAACAAGTGATTACCAAGTTATGAACTCTAGCCAAACATCAAGATTCTAGTGGCAAACCTTGAAAGCAATAAAAAAAAGGTTACAAATAGACTCAAACATACATTTTTTCTACTACTTTTAATAGACTTATAAGTTTACAAATGGACTAAAATAAACTCAAACAAGGACTCATAAACAATGTTTGAATGTTTTCTTTAGAATGTAAGGTTATACTACATGAGTTTTCTACAAACTCAAACATACTTAGGCAAATTCAAGTAGAATGAAACATATTCAAACATATAAAAATGCAAACTAGTTTAAATTGATTTAAACTTACAAAAATTCAAATTGACTCAAATTGACTAAAACAAAGACTTAGATTCAAACATACTCAACTTATAAAAACTCGAATACCTGATAAAGGATTAAAATAGATAAAAATAAAAGAAAACATAGTCACTACTTAGACAAATTCAAATAGAAACAACTTTAGACAAACTTGGACATACATAGCTTTAAACAAATTTAAATAAAGATTAACTCAAAATGGGTCCAAACAAAAAACCTGAGCAAGATGCTTTTGCAACATCCACAAGACCATAAAAAATCTCATGAAATAATTGGATCTTTTGGCCATGGGCATTTAAACATGTAGCCTAGAAAATGAAACACGTAGAATCAAAACATAAATATTCAACACCCAAAGTGTTGAGGTCCAAGGAACTTGCTTTCCACTTCAAATGCGTTATGTTGTGAATGTAATCAACCAAATCATGGAACTCTTTGATAACATTAAATCTATACTTCATTGTAAAATCCAAATAGTGAGTATACAATTGTCCTTGGTAAGTCTTGACTATTGCAACATAATCACAAACAAAAACATCCCTTTTTTGTGCAAATTTGATTAGTTCATGGACAGTTTCTAGCATTGGCATCAAACAAGAAAGGGAAATGAACAAATCCACATCACAAAAAAGCTTGAAATTCACCCACGTAGCCCATCAAAAACGGACTATTTTCAACCTTCTTTGCAACTAATGGCATGTACATGGAAAAAACTTGTTTTGTTGGATTGAGCATGTTAATCCAATGTGTTCTTACATTTCACAAGATTTTATTCCCTTTTGCCTTCATCAAATCTGCAAGTTTCAAAAACTCAAGGTGTTTTTGGGCTATGAGAAAAAATATATATAGTGATTCAAGCAAATCTTTTATGTGCTTCACAATAGGGATATAAGATAGAGTTTGCACCGCTAAATTGGTGCAATGTGCCATGCAATGAATGCCTTCCAAATGGGGAGCAAGCTTATATTGTATTTGGCATGTAACGCCATTTCTTACCCCCTAAAAAACATTTACACCATTAGCACTAAATGACAACAATTTTGTAACAACATTTGCATTAAAAAAACTTGTGTGTTTTTTTAGAGCACCATAATCACTCTAGTTAGATTATCAAAACCCCTTTCCTTTAATGACCTATTCTTAAAAAATCAGTATATGTAAACGACACCAATTTTGTACAACTTAGCAATGAATTGAAATCCACAATTGGTTATCAACTATGGTGATTTCATCACAAGAAATAGCAAGATACCTCGAACTTGTAATAATCTTTCGCATTTTGTTAAGCACCTACTTATGTAAGCATTTGGCCATGACCTAGTTAGCAAAATCACTCCAATGATTTATAGGGTTCATGGGAACGTTGAGAAAAGAAAACGGTGATTTCATGGCCTCAAATTCCAACATTGGGCGGCCTTCTTGTAACTTATGCAAAATGGTGGCAAATTGCTACCTCTTTCTTCCTTTTCCCCCCTTCAAGCCTCCCTTAATCATTTGTTTAGTAATGGAAATATGACTTCGTTGAGAGTACGTTACCTCATTATTGGCATGGCTACATTTCTTGTTCACATAAAACTCCCCTTCCTTCTTACCCAAATGTGGCATATCTCAAACCACTTTTGTTTTTCCCGTATGCTTTTCGAACATGTTAGATTTAGGACCCAAGATGACATCCTTTCCCTTTGCAATCAAACACACAATGCATTTCACACGATTAATATCTCCAAGATCACTCTTGAGCATTTCTACCCATGGAAATTGTGTAGCTATTTCTCTACACTTGTGAGAGACATAGTAATTTTTAAATTTTTTTTTTTGTAATGGCCCATCTTTTTCATTTGGAAAAACCTGGATCTCAAATAGGTTGGGTGCAGTAGGGGGAATGAATGTCAATAAACCACTTGGGCACACTAATTACACAACAACATTGTTGCACCTTGATTTCAAGTTTGATTCAACCTTGATGTTGCTCGAATTTACGTCAAAAGATGGCATTGCTAGAAACTTAGGCAGAATCACCAAAGGAGAAGCATTGTCATAATTGCGACTAGACTTGAAGAAAAAAGGTAGCACATTGCTTGCTATTTTAGGCTTCACATTCCATGTTGAAGCCATCACATTCACAAAACATGAAATAGAAAAATCCTTCAAAAGAAACTCATGCACATTACACACGATGCATAGTGCATAAAATCTAGACATAAATTATCTAAACACAAAGTTTAGACTATTCTATGTCTACAAAATCACAGATTCACCAAGCCCTAACTCTCAACTTCTGATTCATTAAGTCCCAACTCCCGATTCACTAACTCATGATTCTTGATTCACTAAGTCCCGACTCCTGACTCATTAACTCGTGACTCCCAACTTGTTAAGAAAACATACTCAAGCTTTAGCTCATGATTGAGAAAACAAACAAAAAACAATGAAGGACTATAGTAATCTAACATAAATTTACAATGTTCACAACTCAAAAACAACAAATGATAATGAAAGACACTCTAGCGTGCTATGCAATGCTCGTCGCCTAATTCTTCCTACCTAGAAAATAAACAAAAAACATTGACCTAATTTCCAAAGAAGAAAACAAGGAGAAAACAAAAAATACATGTATTTCAAAGTTTGGCATTCATGGCATCACGCATCAATTCAGTGACAAAAATGGTGCAATGGTGCACCCCACTACTTCACATCAATGCCACAAGCTTGAAGCTCTAGCCTCTTCCACTTTTACTCCGAGTCTCCATTATCTAGCACTCATGGCGATGGTTGTTGCATAATCATCACAAGGACTAGTAATAGAAGACAATAACCTACTAACCTTTTTGGTGAAGGATCCATCATTCATGGGGTTCATCGGTGATTAACTTAGATTTCACGGTGCACGTTGGCAATCGGCTTTACATCACAACTAGTTAGACTAGGCGATCTATGTTAAGATTTCCATCACATTGTGGTAATCAAACTCTATAAAAGTTTCAATTTCCAATTGTTCAACTACCACAACATCAATGTCTAACCCTAACATGGTGGGTTCCTTCTTCACATGGTCAACTATCCTTAAGTAGGCTTGAACTTCCTTCTCTACCACCATTTTCCAATTTCTGGACCTCCATATCATCCACAAAGAGAACTTGGCATGAAACAACATATTCAAACTTTTAAATCATAGCATCATCATTGCCTGATAATTGACTCTTATCATCCAACATGCAACATCCATGCATCATGATAAGGCATGGACAATGCATAATGTTCAATAATGGTGTCAAAAATGGAGGCAAAGTTGTTCAATATGAATGTGACTATGGGCTTTATTTTTCTGGATAATGTACCATCACATTAGAACATGGATGTCACCCCCCAAAAATTCCAAAACGGCCTGAAATTGCTCACAATAGTTTCCCCTTATGACTTGGCATGTTACAAAGGAATTCTAAATTAAGGATTGGTTCAATTATGGATTCCATGAAGGAAATATTCTAACATACAATTTGGATTTAAAGTTCCACATTTGTGGAGAGGAATGTCTCTTTGGTTCAACTTGAATTTTGTGGGCCATGATTTGAATTTGAGTTTGGCCTAATTGAAGGTCTCCATGCTTGAATTAATATCATGTCCTAAAGCCAAACTTAAATTTAATTGCATCGTTTTAAATATCTAACATATGTCAAATCACTTTGATTTAAATACTTTCAATTTAGGATTTAATTACATGATGAGTTTTGAAGACCTTTTTTTTGGGATGCTATATTTGGATTTAGACATCCCAATTACTATAAGGAAATTAGTTTGGGGGTTACTAATTCATGATGTCTTGGGTTCAAATTTTGGTGCCATAAGGTTTTTGAAAAAATAAGTGTTATTATGTTCATTAAAGGCACGAGCTCAAAAGATAATGTTTCACATATATGCAATGGGAAATATTGTAGGTGGGGTTGAATTTGTTATTAAGACATGGACATTTTTCATCCTTACACATGGCAATGTTTTTCGTTTGGAGGTTTTTTGTTTTAACTAAGTTTCTACATGGCAATCTTTGCTGGAACTTGAACTGCCACATCGACATAGTGAAGGTCTATATGTCCAATTACATGGTGGGACAATATGTAGGTTTTTTTGCAAACAAGAGAAATAAAATGATCAATTATGATTTGTTATTGGGAGTTATTTTGAGTCAAATTTGTAGCTACATTTAGTCATCTTTAATCTAGTTTCTTTTGCTAATGAGTGTTATTTTAATTTGTAGCAACATGTTATAGGATGGAATCAAACCTCGATCGTAAAAGGCCTTGCCCATTACAACAAAATGCCTAGTTTACAAACAAAATTCATTAGTCAATAACTATATAGAATGCAAAGAAAAATCCTTGTAAGCCCAAAGAAAGGGGTTGGAAACCATAGATCATGGAAACAAAGGGAAATATTTTCACTTTGTCAATTAGAATAAAACTAGCTAATTGTTGTTGCATAAATGCCAAATCAAGATTTCAAATCATCTTAACAACACACAATGCTCATGGTGCTATCCATTATCCAAAAATCCAAATGCCAAAATAAATAAATAGGAAATAGGCATTAGAAGGATTTAAAAAAAAAAAAAAAGCTTGCAAGTTAGCAGTAGCATAAGTCTCAACTTTTTACACCATACCAAATTATGTTGTCTTTCCAAATTTTGGATAATTGCTTCAAAAGGAAAGTTCTACAAAGGAAACAACTTTTTTTTAACATGCAAATGACAAGCTCCAAATGCATAGTTAATCGATTCCATAATTTTGTTTTCATAAAGGTCAACATAGAAAAGTAATGTTCATCTTCAATAGAACCAATTACTTTCACAATAGCAAGTTCAACCAACTTGATATACTTGAGGAGTTTATTTTTCAAAATTTAAAAAGAAGTAAGGGTTTTCCATAACTTAGTGATGGGGTTGACAACAAAAGGTTTTTGCATTGCCAATTTAACATTGTTTGTCATGCTAAATACCAACATAAATATTTGAAGTTAAGAACAACAATTGAAAAACAGCCAAGAACTCATATCTCATCAAGTCCTCCCTTTTTAGGCAAATAGAAGGTTACCTTGATGATTGCCAAATGAACAATTAAACCTTTTTTCAAGTTATGGTTGTAGTTGATATTATATCCATAAAATCTTAAGCAATGAATGAATCACCCTTGTAATTTTAACAATAAATTAAATGGTAGCTTCTTCACATTATTATTTCTCAAATGCAACATCCCTGTATATCTCCTTCATAACAAAAATTGAAGCCTCAATATTATTTAAAGATGTTGCCCACATGTGGTGCTCAACAAATTCTCAAGCCAAATGATCAATTCCAATGTTCAAATTTGTAATCCAATGAAGACTAATGCTTTCACAAATAGTGTTGATCAAGGCAATGAAATTATTGAACACACTACCTTCAAAAGAGGATTGCCTACCATAAACATGTGGTACACATCCCCTTCATAGATTTTCATTAGTGTTATCAAATCACAAACAAAATCATCCCTTAATTGTGCAAATTTAGTTAAAGGATGTACCACCTTTAACGTCTACATCATTACATTCAAGCCTAACAAAGCTTTCACATCAATTAGCATAGACAAAGTAGATTTGGTAGAAGGTATTGTGGGTGCATCTAGTGCCATTTCATGAAAAGAATGCAGTACACAGACAAGACACATTTGACAAAATTGATCATAGATATCCACATTATTTTAATGTTCCACAAAATTTTGTTGCCCTTAATTTCCATGATCCTTGCCCATTTGGTAAATTCCAAATGCATCTTGAGGATATGATTGAAATAACCCTATAAACATTGTAACAAAATTTTAATGCGAGAAACCAAAGGTAGGCTTGAAAGGGTTTGTATCGCAAGATTGGTATGATGTGCCATACAATACACAACAACAACAAATGGAACATATTTATGTTGGATTTAGATTATCACTTTTGATCCAAGGTTGTGGAACATGCTAACCCCATCAAGGGGATTATTATTTGGTGAACGTGTGAACGTGAGTAGGTGAACAAGATTGAATTTTTTCTAGAATATTATATATGTTGACACATGGCATACAATATTTTGTGACGTGGAGGAATAATCTACCATGTGTACATGGTTGAACAATAATTATGAATGAAAAATTAAAATAGATGAACAAAAAAAAGGATGAAGGAAACTTATTCACAACCAAGAATTATATCTCAATCCAAACTCTACCTATTCACAACAAAAAGGTATGTGTTAATTGAAACACCACCTATTCATCTCCAAGAAGTATGTGTTAATTGAAACATCAATTTTTCATCTCCAAGAAATATATGTCAATCAAAACACCACCTCTTCATTTCCAAGAGGTATGTTCCCATTAGCAATTGAGACAATATGAGGCCGCACATTCTCTATACCATTTTAAACTTGTTTTTAATTAAAAAAATCTTTTAGACCTTTTATGTTTAGGTCATTCTTGCAACTTGAATAATCAAACTACATTTTTTCCCCCTTTCCATCTGAATTGCCTAGTTCCATATTTTCTACAACTACCACCCATTTGTAATTGTTAAACATTTATTTTACAATGGAAAAAATAAAAAATTTAGCAATAGTCACACCAAACACCTTGGAAACTATGATTGAATACCCCTTAATCTCAAGCATATGAGATAAAATATGCAAAATGATAAAAAATGCCTTTGGAATTTCTAAGAGATCCCACCTTGGTAGACCCCTTGAAGCAATTGCTACAAATTAAAACATGGGGGATCATAATGGAAAAAGAAAATTGATAAAACAAATGAATGGGTGGCATGGCAATGGGGGAATGTAAAGACAAACAAAGAAAATATTGCATTACTCAAACAAACTATAAACATTCTAAAGGAGGATATGGAAGACTACCATTAGGCAAAGTTTAGAGATGCCATGGATTTCTTCCAACAACATGCAAGTTTGAAAAAATGGGTTCCAAAACATTTTTTCCCAAGTTTATTAAAGAATTTGTCAATGGAGGATTTGGTAACCCTTGGAGACCTCTTATCATCATAATTTATGGAACCCACTAGAAGACTCTATGCACCTCCAAGCAGGTGAGCTTGGGTGCCACAAGATTTAAGGAACAAAATGTTAAAACAACTTGTGAATCATTGGATGATAGGCCTAGCCTCAAAACCATGAGTTGTCTATAATAGTTGAAGAAAAAAAGTCCCAACAATTGAACGAAAAGCCAAAATACCATTCTTTGTAGTAATTTGTGGTTCAATAAACTTTTTGATATGAATTAGGGTTGAAGTTGAACATAGAGGTTGCTTCTCGGAAAATCCATTAATTCATCCAAAATTCTTGATTATTTGAATTCTGAAGGATACATATACATACGCATTCAGTCCCTAGAACGCCAAAGGATGCATATATAGTACCTAATCAATCTTTGGAATTGCAAAGAATGCATGTAAAACCCATATATAGTGATTGCATTGTCATTACATTTCAAATAAATTTCCAACTCCATTATGTCCTTCTTTATTATCTATTTGCATTTCATTATTTTATTGCATTTGATATATGTTTGATATGATATTGCATTCCTATTACCTTAATAGAATATTTGGATCCTTGCACCCAATATTATTAATTCAAGTACTTAATTGTGTTATTTAGTATTACCATCTCATTTGGATTTTTCCCAAACAATGACAAATAGATCACTAATTATTGGCAAGCTATTGCTCATAAGTCAATGCATGATTGAAAATACATTGTTGCACTCAATTTTGGTACACAATTTCCAAACAAATAAAATAACCATGGCAAGTTCTTCAAGATGACAATCTATTTGACCCATTATACAGACTAATAGAAATCAAGAAATGGGGAACAACAAAAATTGGAAAACCCAAAAAAAGATTGTAGCAATTCCAAGCAAGTGAGCTTGGGTCCCACAACACGAACAAAACAAAATCCTCCAACCACTTGTGAATCGGGAGATGATTGGATTACCATTGAAACCACAAAAAATGTGGGATAGTTGAAGAAGACAACATTCAAACCCCTGATGAGAAAATATTGTGTATTCAATCATACTGTGCAATACACATAGTAATATAAATTATCCAAATGTAGAAATCATATATAATGAATTGAACATGGATTGAAATAAAATGGATTCAATTGTAATTATGGCATAAAAATGTATTTTAAAAAAAAAGTATAACAAAACTAGAGTGATATATAAAAGGAGAAAAACATGAAGAAACAAAACTATAAATGTTTATTTCAATTCAAAAGCAAAACTTAAGCATTAATGAATAAAAGGTTATGCATATGCTTATGTAATCGGTACTTCTCACACTTTGAAAAAAATAAAAGACGTAAAAAAAGAAATGTGTTACAAAGGGGTCCACTATCAAATGGATAAATTGGTGCTAAATCGCACATATTAAAACATCCCACATTAATTTGAAAACAATAAAAATAAATCTACTATGACTATTGAAATAAATAGTCATTGATCAAATAATATAATGTCAACAAATGATAGCCACAAGTGTTCACATCCAACACATTAAAAGGGTTGTTAAAAAATGATAAATGCAAAACGGACAAAAACCTCTTCAATGATTATATGTAATAAGAAAGAGGCAAGCTGGACATGAAAGCTTTTCATTGCAAGTATAAGTTTAGAACTATGAAAATGTTTTCTATAACTCCTCAAGGCTTGGATTTATATCCAGTAATGGATCATAGACAAATGAAAGTGATAGATGGAGACTATAATGTTAGAATGGTATATAAGGCATCAAAATACAACATGCAAAAGTACAAGTTTATGCCATAATGATATGGATGTTTGATCCAGATTTTGTGAACATCTTGTAACAAGCTCCTAAGTACCATTCGTGGCCAGTGTAACCAACAAACTGAAATTATAAGACTCGATTATTATGCTAACCAAAATACATGTTGGGGATGAACAAAATAGACTAATATTGTCACGACCTTAACCTTAGGTTTGCGACTAAGGCAAAGACATGGAAAGATGCATGTTGGACAATGGGCAAGAAATGGGATAGTAGAAATTCACAATTTCCATCCATTGTCGATCTATTTGAAAGCAAAAACAACCTGAAAGAATGCAATTTGTTCCCTAAGGATTATGACAAATATAATGCAACAAAGAGGTTGATGTAAGAGATGAGATCAACTGAATCAAAGATAGATGCAGTTAGATAAGAAGTTGCTGGCAGAGAGTTATAGGTTGCTTCAGCATAATTTTTCATTGCAAATTTTTCAATGGGTGCAATTGTTCTACAAATAAAATAGCATAATGAAAATCTTATTAAGCATTCATAGTCACGGTGCATAACTGGGGTCTAGTACACCTACCCTTTCCAATAGGCAAAATTAGTCCTGGTAAGGTGCCTTCCTAAAATACACTAGGAAAATCTGATGAGATCTTAACCAGTGAGGGGTTGCCATAATTTCTAATACCTGCATAGCACTGGTTCGAACTTGCTATAGTTTTTTTTCAATTTTGGTCTCACATTTGGAGAAAATTTGAGAGGTGTTAGTTAGGGAACTTCATGGAACATTTCCTATTGCAGCTGGCGCTGGTTTGAAGAAGTGTTGTGCCAGCATCAACTTTTCAACATACCGGACTGGTCCTGGAATCAGGGTTTTTTCTTCTTCTTTTCCCCCATGCCTGGCATGTCTGGTATCTGGTACTGTTTTGTGGGTGGTCTGAATTTTCAACATTGATCTTCATGTCAAGAGGAACTCATATTGATGATGAAACCCTGCAAAACTTTATTAATAAACACACCATAGATGTACAAAAGGAATAAGAAAAAAGAAATGGGAGAATTTATAAGAGGTCAAGTTAGCTCAAATTAGATGTCAAAATCTTTTCATCTAAAAAATTGATCCCTTGTAGGGGTCAGCCACATTTCTCCATGTCAAAAATCGATCACCTGCAATAGGTTGGTTGTGATGATGGGAGGTGTGTCCAGAAGGGGTGAAAGTCGAGAAATAGGTAAGCCTCCAACTACCGCCTGACTTAAGAAGGAGGAGGCTTGCATCCTAACATGTGTTCCATGAACCTTGAAAGAAGGGATGTGGAAAGCTGTGCTATTTTTCAGGCTCCCAGCTGTGTTCCAGTGGATTCACTGGATTCGACTACTCAACCTCATCCAAAACTTCCAGTGCAGGGTCACATCTATAAGCAACAATGGCCGTATTCCATACTCCACTTTCACTGCAATCCTATGTGATGATGTGATCGTTTATAACCCATTAGTCGGGCAAGTACATGTGTATAGCCAAGAATGGTCCATGATAAATAGTGAACATTGCCTATACATTGCCTATAGTAAACTCCATGTTATAGTTGTACTTCAATGAAGGCAAATTGTATTTCTAACTAGGCAAGTAAAGAATGTATGCCCATTTTCATGTGGAGCCATGGCTAACTTCTGATTTTTGCTATCTACGCATGTGTCAGCCTCTTTTTGTTGGCTATATATATAGCCAAAAAGCTATATGAAAAGTTAAAAGTGGTAAAATCCTTTTTGAGATTTTTAGTACTTAGAATTCAACCAAATTCTAAGAAAATTCACCAAAGTTATATACATGTTTCAAGTAAGTACCCCAAAATATTGAAGGATTTTTCAAAAATCTACTTTCATTAATTCAGCTTATGGCTAGATTAAATGGCTAAATCTTCTTGTGAATCATTGCCACTTTTTTTTTTAACATAAAAAAATTGACAAAAAAACAAGTTGACATGCATAATATTTAGGATTTAGTACATACATATACTTGAACATAAGTTGTAGCACAAGTAGTATGGTCAGTTCTTTCTCAACGAACTCAAGTTGACTCAGCCAATTAGAACCATCCCGATCATCATTTTAATTAAAGACTAACACTTGGCCGCTAGTACCCATCATCTGTTCATGGTGTAATTTATTTCATATCAATCACAATAATTTAGTCTTAATTAAAGTAGGGGAAATTACATGATGTCGAATTTGGGGCAGCTAAGAAAACAAGACTAATTTTGTCCATCAATTTGTTGAAAAACTATGCACATATCAACCAAACAACACTGTAAATCAGAATAACCATCATCATGCAGGGTTGCAGCTTCCAATTGCTCTACTACCACAGCATCAATGTCTACCCCTAGCATGGGGTCCGTCGCATGGTTAACCATCCTTCATGCTTGAGGTTCCTTCTCTACCACCACTCCCAATCTCTAGACCTCCATACCATCCACAAAGAAAACTTGACATGAAACAGCATATTCAAGGTTTAAGTCATAGCATCATAATTGCTTCATAATTGAACCTTATAATACAACATGCAACATCCATGCATCATGATAAAGCATGGATAATGCATAACGTTCAACAATGGTGTCAAAAATGGATGCAAAGTTGTCCAATATGACTGTGAATATGGGCTTTATTCTGGATGATGTTCAAACCCTGCTGCTGAAAATGGAGCAAAAAGAACCCTGCTGCAACTCGTCAATACCTTATTTGAGGCCAACAATACACTTAGGCAGCAAAATGTGCAAAGTGTTCATCTTGCCATGAAGGAACCCTAAACCCTATACTGCCAGTGGAACATGGTCCAGATGCCATGGGGCTTTTTAGGACCCAAATTTGCCGTTTCAAATTGTTTTAACTCCAGGTATAATTGAGAAGGATATTGCACGTACGGACAAAATGCAAGAAAATGATCTGGCCTCGACTTTTGAAGATCAACAATCCAATGTAAATGCAATGTGCTAAATGTGGATTTTGGTGCACTTGGCTATGGTGATGCACTATAGGGGCTAATGGTGTTGCCCCCCATTGAGATGAGAAAAGTGAACTACAGAGGCCATGATCTTGTGGTTAGTAAAAATGAAGAATCAAGAGCAACCGCAAATGACAGCCAAAATTATCGTGTTTTGTTCGAGATGGAAAAGGATGTGGGTACCAGGGTAGCAAGGTTTATTTGCAACAAAAATTACTACTATTACACTAGAACGGTGATGTCACCCCCCAAAAAATTCCAAAGCAGCAGAAAATTGCTCACAACAGTTTCACCCTATGATTGGCAACCAGCTCCAAAAAACGGGGCTCAAGTATTTACTCCCATGCACCTTCAAGAAAGAGCCCAACAAAGTGACACCATAAAAAAGGGCAGTCTGAGGCAGCACAATGCAAGCTATAGATACAACCTTTGTTCAAAACCAACCTTGAAGTTACCATTGGGCGTTTCATGGGTGAGGCCTAAATTGGGCATTCAATGTTCCCAAATTCCTCTATTTTATCCCTTAGCAGATTGGAATCTATCTATGAAGCAAAGGTAGTTTGTTGTTTTGTTTTGTTTGTACTTATGAGATCCATTGAACCAGGATGCTTCAGCTGGCATTCTTGGTCTCTTTGGAAAGCTCTTGAGGAGGAGGGGTGCATCGGCTTGTTTGGACTTGCGGTGTAAAAGTTCTTGAATATTGAATGATTTCTTCACTGAAAATTAAATTGAATTGAATTGAAAATTTTGAAGGAATTGGAATGTGCCTTTGATGTGGTTGGAAAGATCTTGATGAGGAGGATTTAATGGAATTTATTTAGTAAGATTTGGATTCAGAATGTGGGAGATATTGTTTTTTAAATGATTTCTGCCACTGAAAATTCAAATAAATTCCAAAAAACCAGGTTTTGGAAGGAAAAATCAGTTGAGGATGTCGTAACAATTGGGGCAATGGCACAGGCCACACTTGTCAACATATGATGTTACATCGGATGATTCATAAGTTGTGTCTTTGCTTGTTGACCAGAATCCTTTGAAAGCCAATGAAAAATGTTGAAATTTACATCCACCCTATGGTTCACAGATAATTGCTGCAGGCTGTGTTGGAGTATTTCAAACATCACACCCTTGAAGCAAATACAGAGTCGTAGAATCTCCAAACCTATGTGCCAGTGGGACACAAATGGTCCAGGTCTTAGTTGTGTACAGCAAGGGAGTTCCAGAAATGTACATTCACGATTGCAACTTAAATTCACACAATCAACCGGGCCTTAGTCCCTCCCAACATCATCGAACATGTATATATTCACTTTCAAGCCATTTCCATGCATTATTTCTCTATGCTCATTATGTCATATTTCTGACCTCAATATGCATGACAAACTTTTGAAGTTCAAATACTTGAAATTAGGTTAAAGTGCATTCAAGTTTGGTCTAGTCTCATAAGAAGCCATATTGATTTATAGTATACTAAATTTTGATTGGTTCAATAATTTTGATTCGGTCTCTTATAGTCCTCTAGAATAACATTACTTGGGTTCATAGTAATATCTATAATATACATGGGGCCACATTAGTCTGTTATATTGGATTTTGATTTGGTCCAATTACTTTGTTTAGGATCTTGCTTTTAATCACACTGGTGTAATGAATTGATTTAGAGTGAACAAATTCATTTGGGGACGTGATTTTGTTCGGTTTCATAATGGTTTTAGATTTTGGAGATAACATCTTGGCATGTTTCAAAGGAATTCTAAATTAAGGATTGGCTCAATTAGGGATTCCATGAAGGAATTATTTCTTAGTCTAACATACAATTTGGATTTAAAGTTCCACATTTGTTGAGAGGAACGTCTCTTTAGTTCAACTTGAATTTTGTGGGCCATGATTTGAATTTGGGTTTGGCCCAATTGAAGGTCTCCATGCTTGAATTAATATCATGTCCTAAGCCAAACTTAGATTTAAGTGGTTCAAAATTTAATACATGGAGTACGTGAAAATTACATTGTTTAAAATTCAATCATATGTAAAAAACTTTGATTTAAAATAGTTTTGATTCTGGATTTATTACATGATGAGTTTTGAAAACCCTTTTTTTTTCCTTGATGCTATATTTGGATTTAGAGATCCCAATACTATAAGAAAATTAGTTTGGGGATTATTAATTCATGATGTCTTGGGTTCAAATTTTGGTGCTAGAAGGTTTTTGAAAAATTAAGTGTTTTTACGATCATTTAAGGCACAAGGTCAAAAGATAATGTTTCATGTACATGCAATGGGCAATATTGTAAGTGGGGTTGAATTTGTTATTAAGACATGGACTTTTTTTAATCCTTATGGGTGGTAGTGTCCTTTTGTTTTTGGCTGAGTTTTCAGTTTTTGCTAAATTTCTACATGGCGGTCTTTGCTAGAGCTTGAATTGCCACATGGACACTTTGAGGGTCTATCTGTCCAACTACATGGCGGGCAAATCTGTAGTTTCTTTTAGACAAAAGAAATAAAATGATCAATTCTGATTTTTTATTGGGAGTTATTTTGAGTGAAATTTGCAACTACATTTTATCATCCTTTAATTTGGTTTTTTGCTAATGAATGTTATTTTAAATCTAATTAGTAACAACATGTTATGTGGGGAATCAAACCTTGACCATAAAAAGTTTTGCCCATCACAACATAAAGTCTAGCCTACCAGAAAAAGCTCATTAGTCGAGTATTATATAGAATGCAAAGAAAAATCCTTGTAAGCCCAAAAAAAGGGGTTGGATGTAGATTCCAAAAAACCATAGATCATGGAAACAAAGGGAAGTATCTTCACTTTGCCAATTAAAATACAACTAGTTGTTGTTACTACATGCATGCCAAATCAAGATTTCAAATCATCTTAACAACACACAATGCCCTTAATACTATCCATTATCCAAAAATTCAAATGTCAAAAAAAATTAGAAATAAAAAAGAGATAGGTACTATAAGGATACAAAGGAAAAAACAACCTGCAAGTTGGTAGGAGCTCAAGCCTCAACTTTTTGCGCCATATTGAATTTTGTTGTCCTTCCAATTTTGAATAATTGCTCCAAAAGAAAAGTTTTACAAAATGAAGAACTTCTATCTGGACATATGAATGACAAGCTCCAAATGCATGGTTAATTGATTCCATGATTTTGTTGTCATGAAGGTCAACATAGAAAAACAATGTTTATTTTCAACAGAACCAATTACTTGCACAATAACAAGTTCAACCAACTTGATATACTTTGGGATTTTATTTTTTAGAATTTGAAAGGAAATAAAGATTCTATAGAATTTAGTGATTGGGTTGACATCAAAAGGTTTATGCATTGCCAACTTAACATTGTTTGTCATGTTATACACAAACATAGATCTTTGAAGGTCAAGAACAACAGTTAAAAACAAGCTAGAAACCCATATTTCATCAAGTCCTACCTTTTTAGGCTAATAGAGGGCTACCTTGATGATTGCCAAATGAACGTTGAACCTTTTTTCAGGTTTTGGTTGCAAGTAATATTCTATGCATAAAATTTTGAGTAAGGAACCAACCTTGGAATTTTAGCAATAAGTTAAATGGCAGTTTCAAGTGACATTTTTATTTCGCATATGCAACATCTCCATATATCTCCCTTGTCACAAAAATTGATGCCCCAATTTGATCTAAAGATGTTGCCCACATGTGGTGCCCAATAAACTCACAAGCTAGATGATCAATTTGAATGCTCAAATTTGTAATCCAATGGAGATTGATGCTCTCATGAATAGTGTTGATCAAAGCAATGAAATTATTGAACACATTACTTTCAAAAGAGGACTACCTATGATAGAACATGTGATACACATCCTTTTCATAGATCTTCATTGTTGTTATGAAATCATAGACAAAAGCATCCCTTATGTGTGTAAATTTAATCAAGGAATGTATCACCTCTAACATTTACATCATTAAATTCAAGCCCAAAAAAGTTTCAACATTAGTTAGCAAATACAAATTAGGTTTGGTAGAAGGTATTGTGGGTGCATCTAATGCCATTTCCATGAAAAAAATGCGATATTTAAACAAAACCCATTTGACAAAATTGATCATAGAGATCCATCTTGACTTAATGTTTTAAAAAAATTATGTTGCCCTTAAATTCCATGATCTTTACTAGTTTGGTAAACTCCAAATGCCTTTTGGGGATGTGATTAAAATAATCATACAACCATTGTCATAGATTTTCAATGTGAAACACCAAAGGTAGCTTTGATAGGGTGTGTATTTCAAAATTGGTTTGATGTGCCATACAATACACACCAATAACAAATGGAGCATATTGATGTTAGATCTAAATTATCGTTTTTTATCTAAGGCCTTGAAAGGTGTTAACCTTTCAACATTCAAATACACAAGCTTTGAGTTAAATCTTCTTGCTTCAAATCTCTTTGTGTCATCAAGGAGTTCATAATTAATAAAGTCAAGCTATTAACATAAGATTCATAAATCATTTGTTACACATTCAATTCAAAAATAGTATCCAACACGAATCTTGCACAATGTAGCCATGCACACTTACCCAACTTGCCTTATCCATGGTTGTGACCTCATCACATTTAAAAGAAATAAAGTTGAAATTTTGGAAAACAAATTCAATAGCCTTTAGAACTTCATTCTATATGTGTTTTCTACAATTTCCCAACCAACCCCACTAGATTAGTGTTTTTTAGGATTATATCGAAACTTTAAAAATTCATATAAGTTTTAAAAACTCTCATAGTTAATCATTGACTTACCTTTATTCAACAAAAAACTAAAAATAGTTGTAAATTAAACAAGTTCTCTTGTCTTCCATTGCCTAACCATTACACAATTGCTAGAAGATAATGGTTGTAAAAAGTTGAACATAAGAGATTTCATTTTTAACGTGCACACATTTTGGATCCACGATCCACTTACCATCAAAACCCTTATTCTTACTTGGATGTTTAATAATAAATTCCCATTTAACAACCCAATTTTTTTCCTTCCTTTCAATTTCGATACAAACACGACATCTCATAGTAGAAACTAGCCCAACCTCATTAAAAATGGGTTTTACGCATGGCATTTTCATAGCCCAAATCTTTTGAAATTTGCAATTGACATTAACAACAACCTTTTTAGGGATTTTGGGAAGAGGAACACATTCATCATCAACATTTATAACAACAATTTCAAAGTTGGCATTTGGATTTACATCAAATATTTCAAGTGAAAAAAATTGCAATTCAAGGGCATGAAGAAAGTTTATTTGCTCATTGGTGTTGTTGGATTCAAGTACATCATGAGAAACAAGGTTGGCAATGGGGGGTATGAGATATTTTGTTGAATTTTGAACACCCAAAATTTTTTAAAAATTGCTTGGTACCACTAGAGGAGCCATGCTCTAAAGAAGATTAGAGTAAATTCGTACACTATGATAGTAAAACCTTAATTCAAACAATAGTTAGGACTAGAATTCCTACCTTGAATTTTTGTAAAGATTATGACTAGCACACGATTGTGGCATGGTGAAAAGCAACGTGCTATGCAAGTCCAAATACCTACCCCAATCACAATGAAACAAAACTTGAAACCACTTGCATTGGATGGATGTTACATCTATCACAACATACCCACAATGCACATTGCACATATAGTCACAATGCAAAACCTAGTACTAGTGCTATTGGCTAAATGAATATATATCACTATGTAAAGACATGTATCACGCTCATGCATCCTACTCATTGAAAACATGAACTACATGAGAGTTAGTCTTACATTAGGTACCCATGAGAATTCTCATATAGTCATAGTTCATTGGCATTATGTTAGACATATGAGCATACCCCTTGAGAATTCTCATAATTTTGCTGAGAGTGGATTAGTTATCTGATGAAAGGCCAGGAAAGTTCACACATTGTGACACATATGAAGAGTGTAACATATGTAGATTAAATATTATGAGACTCCTTGTTAAAGTTGGATATACAATGTAGGGAGCCCATAAATTAATTCAATGCAAGTTGATGTGATTAAGTCATCTTTAAAAATAAAAGACAAATAGATTATGGAACTAAACTTTTCCAATCTACAAACACATGTTAATGTATTTATAAACATCATATACATTAAATGTGGGGTTAGATTTGCCACATACACCTTGAACAACTAATATAGCCTATGTTTAGTTTGCAAGTATATTTGGACTGTAATCTGCAACCAAACTTAAATGTCCAAGAACCACGGTGCCCAAAACTTTATATATATTATATTATTAGTCCAAAAGTAAGAATGATCTATTATCTCAAGAAATTTTACTAGAGTTATGATGTGTATCTTCCCTAGGGTGCTTGCATACAGCCCGTGCCAAACCATCACTCAAAAATCAAACCTTCATGCTTCCATGTCTGCATCTTCGTCAACAACCACATAACCTGTCTATAATGGGGTGATAATTAGTGACTAAAAATGTAATAGATATAATATTTAACAACACATATCATTGTTTTTTCTTTGAACGAAATTTCTTCTTTTCAACCTAAAATGTGAAGTGATGAATCGTACAAAAAGATTTTTTTTGCCCCCCTCCCCTGTTTTGCAAAAGGAACCTTTAGGTTTCCATAGTGTTGTGACGATGAAACCATTGATAGGCCACATGTCACCCTCCCACCCCCTAAGAAAGTGACAATTCATGCAACCCTCACCTAGGATCAACATGGATCATCAAATCTTAGGCTTAATAATCTATCAATTTTGCAAACCATCATTTTTGCAACCCTAACACCAAGTCAAAATCCCATTTTATAATGCTTGGACTCTTGTAATTATCAACTACCAACATTGTCCATTTTGGATCTCAAAGTTTCCAACAAGGAATGTTGGGGTCCAACGGCTTGGCATTTCCATTTGCTTTCATAGTTCGAAATTAGTGAAAGTAATTCATCTTGAATCATTGTCATGATTCAATGATGAGCCATTAAGTAATGAATGGTAGTGTTACATTCAACCACAAATTGGAGTGGTTGTGTTTTGAAAGTCATTGGAGGCTAAAGCAATGAGCTAAAAGCTTTCACCTTGGTGCAAGCTTTGCAACAATCCAAAAACTAGACCCCTACAAATTCAATAAGTTCCTAAACCAAAAGTTCAAGTGCACTTGTGCTTTTCATTTCACTTCCTATAACTTGTGCTCAAATGATTTCTTTTCTCCTACTTTTCATTTCACTTCCTATAACTTGTGCTCAAGTGATTTCTTTTCTCCTTGATGTCTTAATGTGTGTTTGTTGTGCAATTGGGTGAAAGTAAATTATAGTGGGAATAGTGCAACCATGAAAAGAGATAAATATGGTTTCACACTTGTAAATCTTTCAAAACCAAGTTCTACAACATGCATGAATTTATTTGGAAAAATTTGGACTACACACAAGAGTTTAGGTTCATTAGGTACAAGTTCCAAGGGTCAAACTCCTAGGTTTCATACACTAGGGTCTGTGCAAGGATAGAAGCATAATTAGATGAGCACAGAAGAACTATTATTATGTTTCAATATGCAACAAAATATGACAAATATTTTGCTTAGACTTTCTAATCTAGAAATCAAGCACAAGCAAATTATAAAGGAGAAGGATATATTTATTTCGAATTTGCAAAGGGCTTTGGAGAATGAGCAAAAATTCAAAGCATAATTGCAAGATAGGAATAGTGAGAATAGTCAAGTATCGACAAAACTTTAGGCAACCAAACAAAAGATCAATAACATGGAGAAGTAGAGTAAGGATTTGGAGAACATCAAAATGCCAATGCATTTCAAACTAAGAATGAGGTATAACGGCAAGTTGACCAAAGGCATGCATAGATGGATAGAAATTTGCAGAAGTAAATGGCTTTTAATGAAAAATTGAATAAACTTTTGGAAGAGACTCAAAAGAAAAAACCTTTCAATTATGATATTGTCTTTACAAAAAACAATGAATTCAAAAAGCATAATATTTTGCTTCAAGTAAAATTCAAGGCACTATCAATGGAAGAAAAAGATGTAGACTTATGGTGGGATGTAGTTCAAGACATTGTCCAGAAAGATATTGGGAAGGTCTGCAAAAAGTATGAGAGGAATGAAAGGCTATATAGACACATGATTTTTCAGATGGAAAAAATTATGCCATCATTTGAATATGAATCTTTAGTTCTATTTCCAGAACTAAAGATTTCAGATGAGGAAGAAGATAAAGGGGACATAGATGGGGTAGGAACATCACATACAAGAGTAGTAGAGAAACTAGGAGACCTCAAAAGAAGAAAGGATAGCCTTAAGAGGGAGGCTATTAAATAGATTTTAGAACAAGTAGAATCTATTTTGCAAAAAAATCTGTTTTTTTTAGGAGTATGCATCTATAGCCACAAAAATAGGGGAACACATACAACCTAAAAAACATATAATTCAAGAGGATTAATATGTTAAATTGAGCTTGTGTCAAAGTTGCAACAACAAAATCAAACTCAAATTACATTAGATCTATAATCAAATCAACAACTACAAATTGTATCAAAGCTGCAATAGCAAAGGCAAATTCAAATCACATTATATCTACAATTATAATAGCAGCTATAAGTGACAAAAGAATTGTAATCACAAGAACAGAAAATAACTTGTCAATAAACCTCTTGCCTCTGCTCTTTTAGCTCTCTCCTATGGAACTAAAGTCTCAAGCCCAATAGCCAGTAGAGGAC
>Ga0209611_10002406_pt1 | contig 32927 bp, 21 predicted proteins | sample S1TSphgellanicum_3_FD_187693 | JGI IMG/M metagenome (GOLD analysis project Ga0209611, IMG submission 187693) | Host-associated microbial communities from peat moss isolated from Minnesota, USA - S1T2_Fc - Sphagnum magellanicum MG (SPAdes) (version 2) | ecosystem: Host-associated > Plants > Peat... | reverse complement strand
CTATTATGATATAAATTATCAAGGCTATTTACTCACAATTTTTTAAAAAATTGAACAACTGATCCAAAACCAAAAATTTGTCACGGATTCTTCTAAAATTCTTCCATGGGATGGTCGCCAAAAATGAAAAAGGTGAACTTTACACTTATAATTCCTTTTAGATTCTTCAATTAGAATCATTCTCTTAAAAATTTCTTCTTTGATATGTAATTATTGATTATAAATTATTTCAATCTATGCAAGCCAAAACATATTTTATATCTCCAAATCAAAGAAAACTAAAAAGAATTTAAGAAAAAGCTTAATTACAGATTACATGGTCCTTTGCCTTATATACAAGAACAAGATTCAAAAATTATGACCAATAAAAGTAACCACGAAAATGTAACTAGTACATTCATTCAAAAATCAAACAACCATATATAACTATAGATTTAACATCTGTATACAACTATAGATCCACAAATCACCCATTAACATGGACAAAACAATTTCAACACATATTTATTTTTAGGTAATTGAGCTCTAATTTAGTGAAAGTAGTATATATACATTTATTTATTTATTTAGTACCCTTTGTTTTGCACTTGTTTCATAACCACAAATTCTAGTATTGTTAAAGTACTATATTAACTCAATATCATTACTCCAACCCTCATTTAGGTCTTTATTCTATCAAACACACATCTATTTTATTTTGACAACATCCATACAACTCCTTACACAAAACCTTGGTTTTTTTCACCTTGAACTATTTGCATTTTCCACATTCAAAATCAAGCCATTGATAAATTGAAATAATGATTACTTATTCCCATGAAAGTGGCAACAACATTCCATCACCATTAAATATGCCTCCAACATCAGCAATAGATCTTATTTCAATGGTGAAACTCTAGTCACCAATTCAATGTTTTAAAACATTACTTGAAATTGTAGAGATAACTCAAATGTTTCATAAAGTAACAAAGGTAATGGTTTTCTTAACCACTCTTGTAACACCTAGATGAGTTACTAGAGGTGAAAGTTGTAAATAAATAATAATGTGGCCTAGGGGTAGAAGGATGGATAAATATGGAAATAAATAATTTAACTTATGGGCCCTACTTGGAAGATCTTTGATTAGGAGCATAAGCTTGGACTCAATATGAATAATTTAGTTAACTATTTTAAGTTAGACATAGTTGGGGGTGAATTCAATTAAATCCTAAGAAAAAATATTTCAAACAGTTGAATGACTTGTACATAGAAAAGATGATAGTTCTACATGAAAACATGTGGCATAATATTAGTGGTTTGTAGTTGATGAATGGGGATGTTTAGTAGATGTAAATGAATAGGGATAATAATCCATCCATTCCTCATTTCAAGTATATAAGGGGTATTGGGTGAAGCTTTGAACATATATTTTCATTTTCATAATTTCATGTTGTTGTTTTGTGTAAACATTGGGATAAACCTTTTGTGCAATGAACCTATGTTGTAATAAATTTATGTGTTTTTTTAAAACTTCATGAAAGTGTTCACAAGAGTAAGTTTTTTTTTATGAACAATCCTTATAAAACAAAGTTATTAGGCATGTGTGATGAATTTCCCAATGAATGTAATCCACATAAGGATCAAGTTTTAGGCACATGGGCTATCTTAGCCCAAAAATATGTAAGTTTCATCTCTTGTATTCTTCAAGTTTTTTGTATGATGTGTGGGTGTTGCGTGAGATTTTATTTGAGCAACCTACCTATGTGATAATAGGGATTTAAGTCAAAATTAACCCTCAAAGACTTGACCCACATTTTCTATGTTACACTCCTACCTAATACTAGTAATTCTAAATATTATAATAGTAGACAATGAAAACCAACCCCTTTTCATCCAATAATTTTCCCTTTAATAAGCAAGTACACCAAGTGAATTTTTGCAATAGGATATAAAAATAAGTGATATGGGGGTAAGTACAACACAACACAACACATAAATGAGGTAACATAGGGAAAGGCATTAAAACAAATGTCAATGGGTGGGAAAATGGACATGAAGAATGATGTATTGCATAAGAGAATAAAATTAGGTGATATTCAATACCATATATGCACCCATACATTCACCACTTCAACACTTATGAGGCAACAACCCCTTGGTGTAAATAATTGTTAATTTTTTTCGTAAATAAATGTAATTTTTATTTGGTTAATTTCAAATAAACATATTTTAGACTAAAACCATTTAAATTTAAGACATTAATAATAAAAATTTAATGTTCTAAATTTTTAAGTTGGTGTTATATGCTTGACATGTATCTACCAACACCTAAATTCAAAATGTCTTATGAAAGTTATTTACAAAGTCAACAAAACCCAAGAGCAAAACCTTGAGTATTATTGCAATTGGGGACAATAGTTGAAATGACTACGTCAAACAGAAATATCAAAGGAAAAAATTCAAAAAAAAATCCTCAACTCAAGATGATTTGTTTCCTCCTATTTTCTATGTCTTGCTTGTCTCTACTTAGGGATTACATAGGTTATGAAATAAGTAAGGGATATATAGGGGGCTAAATAGAACCTACCTATGAGGTTAGTTGAGGACTTCTTAGGTTAGGGGATACTTAGGTGCTATTTAAGGGGTTATGTAGGGCTGACTCATAATGCAAGAGGGGACTACACAAGGCTTACATAAGGCTGATAATTTGCAAACACCTGCATCAATAGAATCCACTTTGACAACATTTGTAAGTCCAACTTGCTTAATACCATCAATTAACTATTCAACTATATATCATCAATTAAATAATCAATTGACTGTTCTATAAAACAATTTCAAATTACAAATCACCTTTCGCACACATTTGATGTGTTCGACCCGACTATCATAAGAATTGTACAATTTCTTGTATCAACATGGGTTGAAACCAGTGTTGGGCGGTTATTAAAAACATGATAGGACTTCCAGCAGTTTTATAACCACTTAACCATCAAGGGTCAAAAAGTTAAAAATCAGTTAACCTCTGGAGGTGAATCGCTTAAAGAAGAGCCATGAAGCTCAAAGAACCAGAGATTTTTCACATGTTTTGTTGATCTCCACTTTGACAAGCAACCGGTTCTTTGCTCTACTTATGCTCAGGGGTGGTGGTGGTAGTTTGCTGGTCCAGGTTGTTATTGCTTGCTTTAGGTTGTTGGTTATTATTGCTTGCAAAACATTGAAAAGAGATAGTGCAAGCCACAACAACACTACAAGATAGGTACAAAATATGTGCATAGCAGTCATTAATGTATGCACTTTGCACTACTGCAGCTTTGCCATGGGCGAGCATTTGATGAGAACTTGGTGACCAGCTGCATACTAGTGTTGGACTCAAGGTGACATTGTCATGAACTTGAGCAATTAATTGTATGCTTTAATTTTGGAAGCTTGCTACCTTTGCTTGCATCAAATTGCTCACAAACTCAATCTATTGAAGTCAAGCTTTTTTCATCTAACATTACAGCACTAGAATTGGGGTGGAACTGCTATGGACTTGCTAATTCATTAGTTGAGGGATATAACCTCCTCCAAAGCAAATTTCTAGTATTTTTATTTGTAGAAAAGGTTTTGTTGTTGAGTCCCATATTCAAGCTCATGATGGGAGCTTACACTAGCTTGTTGATGTCTAGTGTGTAGCAATCAAGAGAGCAGTGCTAGATTGATACCTGGGTCTAGAATGTGGGGAGTTCAGTAATTAAGTCGCATATGTCTTTCCATCCTGCAGGAACTATGTTACTGTGAACATTCCTTAAAACACCTGGTGAAACGTCCTCAAATGTGGGACCAAATAAAAACCACATCATACCATAACTCTCTACCTGAGAGGTAGAACCAACAAACCATAACTGAAGGGTGGACACTGGAGTGTGACAACCAATAAAACATGGCAAATGCAGAATTAGGATGAATCCAATGCTCATGTAGCTCCAGCAGGGGTCCTGTTGGAGTTCAGTATGAGAGGGGATGCTAGGGTTTAGTCCATCCACTGCCCCAACTGGACTCTAATACATTTCCTATGTTAGCATGAGAGTCATAGAAACTTTAACACCAATAAACCTTAGTTGCTATCACCATCTTTTACTGCTGTAATACAGGGGCTCTCCCTTGTCTATGCATATTCATCATCCGTTAGATCCTCACTTGAGAGAGTTTGTTGGTGAGTTAGTTTCAACACCATACAAATCTCTCACCCTGGACATTGATCCCTGAAGCAAGTGGGCCTGCAAAGCTTGATCACCCAATTCTTAGAGGAACAATTGGATTGATCACCAGAATTTTTGTTTGTTACAAGAGGAGCTGCCACACACAATGAGCTCAATTTATTCACTCACAAATACCTACATCAAGGGGATGTGTAGCAGACAGGGAAACAAGGAAGACATTTGTCTACATCATCACTGGCACACACACAACAAAAATTTCCGAAACTCTAAAAAGGCAGCAAAAGATGTTTATGAACCCATAAAATGGGGAGTTTACAGATTGTGGGTTAATCGATTGCTGCTACTGAATATGTAATGAAGAAAACCTTACCCCAGAAAACTCTTCACTCCAGCCCTCAAGTTAAAAAGGGGAGGAACAATGATGAATTTTGTGTGTACGTTCTCAGACATTGAAATCTAGGAACTACTCATCTAAATAGAGAACTGACCCCTGTAGCTACTGTCAAACCAAAGCCTCCAAAAGATTAGAATTTCCCTGGTGCTAAGATTCTGCCAATCCGTTGCACAGCATCAGAGGGTACTTCCCTGCCTGGAATGTTAACCTTGAGCAGAGTTGAGTACCTGCAATGCATCCCAGCCCATCTGAAATAAGACAAACAGATTCCATGAATCTGGGCTTATGAGGAAGGGTTTGCCAACATCTGTACCCATGTTCAGGGTTGATGACCAAAAGAAGTAAACGACTTTCACAGTATCAGAACACATTGGTAGAAACACTGGCTAGGCTGTGAAGGCAGTCTGTCTAAAACAATTTTTTACAGAAATGCAATACAATGGAGCACACAATTGGACAAGGAAGAGATTGCCAAGAAATCTACATGATAACCTTCTGGGTAATGCAACAATAAGTGTAGTCATAACATTATCACAGTTGCTCATAACATGTCATACCACATCATGTTCATCATGAATAGTAGTGACAAGCTGCCATGACTACTCAGCTTCATTGGCTCCCAATGATGGGTCTACATAAGTATATAGTAATCAACTCAAAAAAATTTGGTAAATATTTATATGAACAAACAAGTCCTGAGTTTCTGTTGTGTTCTGGAAGCAACAGGAAGACTCGTTCATGATGTGGGCTAGCAATCAGGAGACATAACTCATCAAACTGGACAAGAAAGAGACAGTAGAAACCATGGTCCAGCACTTACTCTGAGAAAGAGAATAGTGCATCATGCTCTGTAACAAATGCAAGGAGTGCCTGCACTCCCAACAACCCCAACCTTTTTGATCAAGAACTAAGTAGTCTAGAGAGCAGAGTTAGTACAGCTAATGTCTTATCATTCTGACGTGCAATAGTGAAAATGCAACAACTGCTAGCAGTAAACAACTTTCATGATAAACTGACTCGGCAAGTCACTCCAGGAGACCAACACTGAAAGACTTCAGTTGATTTGATATAAGGTGTATCTACCTCAAAGGGAAGGTTAAGACATTCATAGTATGTGCGCACACGGTCCAGACGTTCTTCCAAAAAGTTGCCACTACTTGCTGCTAGTGATGCCAATGCCTGGACATCCATTGACACATAATACCCTTCAGATTCTTAGTGCTGAAAAGAAGAGGGAAAATGGAGAAGAGAATATGATACTGAAGTGGAATGAAACAGATCAACATTGAGAGAAAGCAGGACCTGCTGGAGTGCAATGCAGTTCCGACAAATCTGGCGAACTCCCAACATATTTATTGCCTTCATGTCATTCAAAGCCTGAATCCCATGGGAAACAGAAGACACATACATGAGTAAAAGCAGTGCTGCACAGGACATGATTGGTTACTTGTGCTCCTTGAGCACCCTGAGAGAAAACACAAACCAGTCTATATCCTTACAGCTGATACACAAAGAAACCAACACTTTGCCCAAAGGTTGCCAACTACTCTGACAACTTTCACAGAGAATGAACCCACAGAAGCCCCATCAAATAATGACCATGTTGTTGACATGATGACAAAGCAAGCACCTTTATGAAGGCAGTGGCTGACACACTACAGATACCACCGAAGATATAGCTTCGCTTCAAAGGTGGCACATATGCAGCCATCTCCTCATCTCTTCTTGCAATCTGCTCAATTGATGCATACCAACTCTCAGCCTCAGCAATTGACAAGTTGATGATATATAGCAACTAGAAAAATTGGTAGAAGATAAATGGATGCAAAATAGGCCAGCGCAGACAGTTCTTTACAAACTTCACAGCTCACCTCAATCAAAGTGCTATCTGTACGACAAGACATCAGAATGAGCCATGATGAACAAAATATGACAAAAACACACATCAAGAGTTGTGACATATCAGCTACAATCCTACACATTCAAGGTAAGGAAGTTGGAAAGACATACCTGAGTTGTCAGTGCAACAATGAAGTCTTCTGGCACCTCAGCATCCTGGTCAGTGACATAAACTCTTCCAGCCATGCTCTGCCCTCAGTTCCCACGAAAACTTGTTAGCTCTAGACCCTAAACCCTAAACCCATGCCACAAACCCAACTATAAATACACTCAAACTCTGGATGAGCTACAGAAGCATCACTAGCACAACCTTACATGGCAAACCACATGGCCTGGAAGGAACCACACCTGAAGGTGATAAATTGCTTCAAATTGCATCTCCACTCTAAGTGTACGTAGGCACTCAGCAGACAGGGCACTGTATTTCTCAGCCAGCAAACCCAGGCCTGCTGTTAGGGCACTACTTGTACGCCGGTGATGATGAACTCGATGCTTTGCAACCCTTCTTTTCATTGGGGATCCTGGAGTCACTTGCTTATGCTGCCCCAACCTACCCATCCCAAACTCTGATCAGAGCAAAATCCAACCCAAAACAGTCTGCTTGACCCCAGCCTGTCACTTTCACTGATGGCAAGAATCACCATAATGCATTAGGCAAACATAGTCCCTGAAATACAATGAGCCAGCATCCTGGCTATTGATGATTTTCATGAACAGACTTTGCATGCACATGCATGTGGCAAGGGAAAGCTTGTGTTCTTGGAGGAGCAGTAGAGTCACAACAGAGGACAAAACCTTTGTCTATGCATTGCAACGTCTTTCATATATGCAATTTGTTCAGAGAATCTGCAATTGTTGGCAACAAGTGTCCATGTACAATTACATATAAAGCTTAAGATAAAACATACTGTTGAGCAGACTCGGAAAGGTAGTCCAGAGAGTCACTGAGGGCAGCCAGCAGGACAAGCTTGTGATTGTCCATGATTAGTTGTTCCTGTTTTCCAATTTACAGGTGTGTACTACAAAAGTCAGCCAAACATGGATGCAAACAAAATTCATGGAACAGACAGACCCTGCATCTGGCTAAGATGAATAATCTGATCTAATCTGCACATTTGGTTTGTCTCTGGAGAAGACTCAGGCATTCCTTGCCATCAAATCCGAATTAGGGGTGTCCAAGTCATGACCTAGAACAGAATGGGTTTAATTCCACTCAGGAAATGCTCAACAATACCCTTCCCAGCTAGGGGTGGCATTCAATCTTTGAAGACTTCTTTGGGTACCTATCCAATACTCTGGCCATCAAAAAATCTCTAGGATAGACTGCACAACAGACCTGCTTAATTGGGCGCAAGCTTAACAAAAGGTTGTTCATCTCCATTTCCACTTCAAGGCCTTCGGCATCAAGGGGTCCATCTGCTGTCACCTTCTGCCCAAGTTGAAGAAGGTAGGTTGCCTCTAGCAGTGAATTGGCTGGCTCTTGTTTCATTAAATTGAAAACATCTGGACGTCCAATCACACTGGAGCTGAGGCTGCCAAGGACTGCCTGCATCAACAGGTTCTAATATGATCTAGAGGTTTCCAATTTCAAGACCCAGAACCATGTATCACAAGTTCAGCTCCTGCATATTGGCAGTATTATAGACTCACTCCGAAGACATCATCAATGACATTCTTCTGGAAAACTATCACCTCTGTGTAAGCAGCACGACAACGCTCAAGGGTACGATCAAGAAGTGTCTGGACAAGCTCCAGAATCTCGCCTGCATACATAGGCATAGCTTGTGCCCAGCCAAGCACCTGCACCATACCAACCTCCCTCAACACAGGAATTTGATCAAACTACTGAAGCAAAAAATGGACCAACACACATGGCAGCCTTTTGAGATACTACCCTTTCAAGATGTTAGGCAGGGAAGACCTCAGTGATCAAATGATTGGCTGCTAAAGGCCCTTGTAATATAGGCCTACATGCTTCCACAGATGACTCATACACAGCTCCTGGGTGGGCTTTTAAGCGGAATGCAGATGGGCCTGCATGACATAACAAACACTTTGAATCCTTCGGGAAGAGAACCAAAGCAACAAAGAATACAACATAGCTCTAGCAGAGAATAAAACAGTTGACAAAACACACCAGTAATTTTGAACATGGTCAGTGCAATCCTCTAAACTCTATCAAATCATCTTATACCTTCAAATGTTGTGAACCACTATGTCATGCACCTTCTGTTAATGTACGTTTTCATGTGGAATGGATCATAAGCAGGAGATGCAAGAACTCTCCATTAACAGTGAACACAGCCCTGCCCCTTGGGTTTCCTAGAATCTTACTTGCAAGAGCATCTGCCACACGTGTACGGTAATCCACATATACTATAGGGAGAAACTGATCCTTCACAAAATTCTCAATGAAACTTTGAAGGCCATCATTTCTGGTTCAAGCAAACATAAGAGATTTCATTAGCACAATTGTTAAGTGATGATGGGTGTAGAGATACTTGTGCCAGATTCCTGAATTGATATTGCATCAGGAAATGAAGACTGGTGAGAAATTGGAGAAGATAAGAATCAAGATGTGACAGAAACATATATTTGTGGCAAGAAACTGAAGAGAGAACAATCAAGATGAGAGGAGGTAAAGTTCCAGAATCCCAGCAATTAGATTCATTTTGTGGATAGAGTGCCAGTTTTATCACTCACCCAAGCTGTGAGTACTTTTTAGGAAGTAGGGACACCACCTTATCTGTAAACTGCAAACAAAAAGCAAATGAGTAAGCAACTAGAGAGCACATAACACATTGATTGCAATTTGTAGCCATTGACAAACAATAGACTGTCAAACACTGCCCTTGCCTACAAGCACACATCTTTGTTAAGAAAGCGCAGATCTTTGCACAATCCATTCCATTAAGCTACTTCCAGGACATGTTCCCAAAAAAAAGGTTTGTACTTCCATAATGTCGAATGTTTCTCAAACAAAAGTATTCAATTCAAAACAGGAGTACCTGGAGAACTGGTCGGTACACAGCTGAAGTAAGATAGATTCCACGTTCTGGTAGAACAGCACTGGTTCCATAACCTTCTTGTAAGGCATTTCCACTGCGCCGATTATAACCATGCTGCAGACTGTCACCACTTACGTTTGATTCTGCAGCAACAACTCCTTACAGCTCAAAAAAATTGAAGGACCCATAATTCCTAATAACTGTGTCAACAGTATTATAGACAACTAAAACTGGCCCAGATGATAGTAGGAAAATAAAGAAGTATTTTCCCTGCAATTGACAACAAATGACCTTAGAGTTGCTCCATAAAAGCACAATATATTATCTAGAGGCATTTCACCCCAAAGAATAGTCCAAGGCAAATGTTGGAAGACAGACCTCCAAGACTGTCCTAAACCTCACTCAAATCCTTCACCACATTTCCAAAAGAATTCTGCAGATCAGAGTTGATAACCTAACATGGTACAGAACCGGCATAGTATTTGTACAAACTATCATTCTTGATTGACATACCTTCTGGCCGTTGTTCAAGCAGTGTACCATCAATTGCAAAAACTATAATTCTTGCTGATATAGCTTCTGCCATCACTCAAGCAGAGTACCATTGATTGCAATAAAAGGGGGAAAAACCAACCAGGTAAACTAAGAACAGTGTCTGTGAAGCGAAAAGCGAATGATAGACCCTCCTCAGATACAGCTCTGCATTGAACATGCAATGAGTTAGACACCTGCCTGTTTTCCACCTCAATTCAGTCACAGAAGACCCTGTTCACAGCAAATAGCTTCCTCAAACAACCTTACAGTTAGCTTCTGTGCATGACAACTCCCTTGAACCTGTGGAGGACTAAATAAAGAGGTACCAGCAATTTATTTCGACACAAACTTCTTGTTTGCTTTCCAACATCCTTTTTATATAAATGAGTCTATTGTGCAAGCCAATGGAGAAAAAGGGTGCAGTAAAAGGTGCAGCAGCAGCAACTGGTGCAGTCCCAAAGACATTAAATGACAATTTTACAGCACCCACTGAATATAAAGCTTGGAACATTGATGTCAAGACCTCTCAGCTTCGCAGATTGCAGTTGCAATCGGACAGACCCAATTGCAATTGGAGATATATTAAGCTACTGGAACTATTGGCCACCCATGACTACTGAATACGATGTGGGCCTAGTATCCTGCTAGATCATGTAGATGTAAATAAAGTATATTCTGATGTTTTGTGGAACCAAAGAATGACTGAAAATTCAGTCAATGTATGTGTGGTGATGATACAACAAGGTAAGGGCATACTTGGCAGCATCAGGTGCAGCCTTGCTGGCAAGTCTGGCTGTTTGTACAGCAGCATCAGCTGAAGCAGCATCTGGAGTGGCACGAAGTATGTCACAGATGAGCTGCTGGCATTCACTCTGCAAGCAAAGACAATTGCACAGTTTAGAGTTCCTGAGGACAGCAAAGATTTTACAGTAAAACATGGGCCTGAGCTGGTGGGTACAAAATTCCCTGTGCTGGGGAAACATGTTCAAGAATGAGAGACCTGGATGACTGTCAATGCAAATCCCACACTGTAGCCTCCTGTTGAACCATGGGTATCTGCATCATTGATCCATGCAAGGTTGCTATTGTGGGGAGAATGGTTACCACCAGACTGATCGCCAATATGAGCCTTTGCCTCTATCAACTCTCCAACAGTCACATGATTTTCTGCAGCCCTTGTCAAACAAGAATCTCAGCCAATCATGACTTGAAACCATCATTTCAACAAAAGAAATCATAAGTTGCCTATGCAATGTTAACCTTGACACAAATGGCAAACATACAAAAAAAGTCTGGAGCGGTGACTAGCCTACCAAGGATTTGTGTGACTAATTCCAGCACTGCCTGGAGAAGCTCTTGAGCAGCAGTTTGAGCCTTTCCCATAGGTTCCAAAGTTGAGTCCATCTGTCCCATACTTGAAAGACTTCCACTTCTCCCATTCTTTTGTGAGAGATATATCCCAATGCTGCTACCTTTGAGGAGCTTTGCAACTTGGTCCACACGAGGCCTTGCAGCTTCTATGGCTGCAGCACGTGCTTTTATCTCCGCAGTTATCATTTCATGCACTGTAGGTCTCAGCCTCTGACTGCAGCACAAAGATCCCAAAACTATTAGTAGCTTCCTTGCTAGATAGAGTTTCAATTACAATATGTAGCCTGCTACCATTTGCACCTGTTACTGAACTGCCAACAAGTGGTCTAAGCACAAAAACCACTTTGTCAGTTCATTCTGAAGACTTGATCCATGCTCCCCCAACTCTTTCAGAAAGCTTCAATTTTTAACATGATTTTCTGGTGAAGGCTTGCACGACCACCATGTGTATTGTAACCTCCCAATTGATTAAGCAAAAATCAATCAGATTAGCAGAACTCTTTGTAACACCAAAGACTTGCATCTCTAAAAGACATCAGATTACCAACATATTTCCAACAAGCCAATTCTGATTTTGCTCATATCCAGAGCTCATGTCAATGGATGATGAAATGATGATATGAAATGCAGATTCTCTTGCAGACTAAGAGAAAACCAAGAAAAGAGAGGATGATAAGAACCTTATAACGGATCCTGCAGCAGCAATCTTGCCCAACAAAGCAAGACATTCCACCATTGTCTGCAGATACTTCACACCTGAAGGGGCCTCACTTTTCAATATCATCTCCTGGACAAACACTTCTTGTTAGGCAAACCACAGGAAAAAGACTTCCTGCACTGCAACCAAATCATATTCCTAACATAAAGTGGTGCACAAAGAAGTTTCAACCAGGCCTGTTAAGAACAACCACCAAGCAAGTTTGAATTTAACAAGGGTAGATTCAGCTTGTTTGGCAAGCCCCTTTCTAGTAACCTGCTCATGGTATTACAATTGAATTCACAATGTCAATTATCCAACACAATCAAGCAGATTCAACCCAAGATCAATGGTGGACACAATGCATTTGACAACTTTGTGTAGCTGGTTTGTTGAGTATTGCAAAGTCAATGGGCAAGCTCCATGAGAAGCAGATTATGAGGTACAGGATTGAATTATTCTACTGTGTACCCATGACAAGAATAATGCACATGACAAGTGGACTGAAACTGTATTGCACTCAAAAGTAAACAGTGACACATTTACATGAAAAAACAAAGAACATACTGTAAACTCATTTGGTGTTGATTCAGATAACCACACTGGTAGGACATGGGGAGCTTTTCCACCATCTTTTGTCACAGTATCATCATTCCCATTGACTGATACTCGTTGACCATCCAACACCACACCAAGTTCAGTCTCTCCATTAGCTGTGCTATCACCATCAAGTGAAGACCTAGTACAACAGACAGAACAACTTCCCATTAGACATTAACCATGCTGTGCATGCAACAAGCATACTTGATTCGCATAATACAGTGAAGTAATGTACATCCACTACCACAGTAGCTTCCCACCAAACTGACACTCATTTCATGCTCCCTGTGAATAGGGAACACGGCATCTAACACATGTTTCACAGCATACTTATACCTTCTTGTTGACCAATGCATGCACAAATGGTTCTTTCACAGAGTCAAACCAGCTGTAGTTCTGCCCTAAGGCAGCAGATTTCCATTCTCCACTTTCTCATCTGGGGCAGTAATCACTGCGTTCTAGGTCTTCTATCTCATTTTGTCTCTTTCCCAGCCCTACAAAGATGAAAGAATGAGACTCACTCCTCAAGTGAACCCATGCGCCGAGCTTCCAGCACTCGATCTAGGCCAGATTTCCACATCTGGCGCATGCTGCGGGTACGCCTGGACATACTCTGATTCCCACTGACTGGGACAAGAGCTGGGGCAATGTTCGAGATATCATCATCCTTGTCATGTACAATTGCCAGGTTCATGCTGCAAAACAAGCACCGTGGGAAAGATGATTCAGAAAGAAGTAATCTTGGTGAACATATCTGCAGATGTCATAGTGGAACTGCCTAACATGGAACACACAAGCCCAGTTGCATCATGTGCTCTGAGAAGAGCACTGAGAGCCATATGTCCACATTTATGACAGTTTGTGCAACAGAATGATCATCATTACCAACACAAGATATAGGCACTCAGAGATTCTGAAAACTAGAATCTGCACCTCTACTCACCCTTATACTCAGGACTAAGATGTGTGCAACATTATGGCAAGGCAGACAATGTGCTTGCACATGGACATGGAAACTGACAGCGACCCATTGGAGGCAAATGAATGTGGAGCAACTGCACCTGTATTCACCCTTATTGTAAAGATGAAGATGAAGATCCTCAACAACTTTGTGGAAAAGCACACCACGAAGCTTGGACAAGTCAGCACGCACATCCTGAAGAGCACCAACCTGTAGGAAGGATTCTGCTCAGGTGAAAGGAACCACTTGTAACCAGGATTTCATCACATTATCGCATCATGCTATCCAGCAACATTCACTCCACGTGCACACCCTGGAAAGGCAACTTTCTACATGTTGCAGCTCACTTGCAGCATTTCCTAGAGGAGGAGCAGCACCCCAGTATACTCAACTTGCTTAGCTGTTGCAGCTGAAGATTTATGAGGCCATGCAGGTACTTACAGACTGAATGCCTTCTCGGTCCAGCATACTTATGGACTGAAGGTGGAGCTGTACTGCTGCATAGTAGCGCTTCTCAGCTATTAGCTTCTCAATCCTAGCTGGTACCTGGCCACAAGATAAAGCTTGATGCAAATAAGCACCAGTACACACCAAGATACCTTTTGCAGAAACCCCATCAATAACCTGCCAGTCATCTAGAACACTTATCTTCATAAGGACAGAGAACTTCTCCATACTTAAAGTTGAGGTCAACCTGCATAGAATTGAGAGATGAGCTGATAATCTACAACAGCCCAGATCCAAACATTCATGTCCTATCCTGCAAAATCTACCACTTAGTCTTTACATCACATGCTCAATCCTTTGAAAAATCAGACTCGCTTAAAATGGCTCGAGAGGCAAGAATATGGAGTGGTGCTCTTTATGTTGTATTTCTTCGGGACTGCTCCTCAAGTTATATAAGGGAGAAGGATGGCTTGACATGGAAAAATGAAGAGAACAAGGATAAATACCTGAGCAACTTTGTCAATCTGGTCGAGCAAAGTAATGACATGGCGTAACGTGACAGAGCGGCACCACTGTGAATGCAGCTGCTTATGCCGAGCTCCCAGCAAATCCCTTGCATCCCCTAGATTGTCCTTCAACCCCTGTATGCTCCCAGCAGACTCACTAAACAGCCGCAAAATCTGCACTGCCACCCCATGTGTCATGATCAAAATTGCTCAGGAGATGTTGAATTGAAACTTCAACATCATGGTGAGGAGTAAGACAATCAATGGAGAGCAAAACTCTTGCAAATCCTAGGGAGTTTCAATGATGCAGTGTTGCAGGAACCAGCCAAAACGGTGGGCAGTTACAACCAACTATCATGTGCTTCAGTGATACTACTGAATCAAGCCAATGCATCCTGTATAAGCATAAATTCAGCTTTTGCAAAGAGTTTTTTTACTTTTCTTTGAAACTTTCCGCAGCTCTTAAATCTTAAAACCTTGATTCTCAGAGTTCAGAATTGTGATCATGAACTTGAACTTGAGGCATCTCTAAATGCCCAACCAGCAAGAATATCCTGATACTATTACACCCAATATCTCCAAACTGTGACACCTTTGATAGCAAACTTGACATTGCAGAGATCAGGTTCTAACTGCATCAATCTCTGAATTGAATGATTTAGGTTTCCATATTTCCCATAGGATTGATGACTCACAGATGATAGAATACTGTCAGAATGCTCGTCAATTTCTGAATTCACTGATTTAGGGTTTCATTTTCCCGTAGGATTGATGACTCATGGTGATAGAATAGTATCAGAATGCTCATACTTTCATACTTTTAAACTATCCATCAATTGCAGTGGAGCTGGTTTTTGCATTGACAGAAGTAATAAAATGATATAAGAGCTTCACAAGCAAAAAAAGACCTGCGAGTAATTGTGTATGGCCTTGTTGAAGCCATTGTGATAGATGCGAACAACATCATCTACAAGCTCTTCAATTGCATCACGCTGCTCACGCAAGGTCTCTAAAGCCCCTTCTGAATCTTTGGAGGTCAAAACAGCTACCACATGTGGCAGGGAGTCAAACCGAGGCTGCTTCCACACATCATCTATGCTTTGCAACTCCTTCTTTACAATCTGCAAAAATGCTCACACCAAACATGGATTCCCCCCCCCCCAAGCAAAAAGAACTCTTGTCCAGTCAGTCCGTGTTCCTCCAAGAAAACCCAAAAACCAAAACCTAATCCTCCAAACTCACCAGCTCCATAATAAAAATAGGAGAAGTATTGGAGCACTCAAAACACAATATCAAAGGTGGGATCACCAGACATTCAAACAGGAAAGCAAAGCAAGCATCCTTGACTAAAAAGGCGAAAAAATGGGAAAAAAAGAACAAAACGCACATTCCAGTCGACCGCTTCAGCGACAGCTGATGCCATTTGTGGCAGCCTACTCCAATACTTCTTCTCTCTACACTTCTTCTGTCATGCTGTAATCTGCCATTTTAGATCCACAAACGAGTAGACTCAGAGCAAAATGGCATTACCTTTCTTCTTCTTAATTTCTTTCTTTCTTCAACTACAACAAACAACACCATAACACAAACACAAACACACACATACATTTACACACAAGAAAATCACACATTGCAAGAACTCTTTGTGTACTGCAGAGTCAAGAGACTTCACACCCACTTCTAAAACTACGCAAAAACCCACATTAAAAACTTTTCCCTTTAGAAAAAACAAAAAAACAAACCTTCTCCTCTTCCTCCTAGTTTCGCAACAAGCCAAATTCCAAATCGCATTGTGCAATCAAACACAACAACTTCATCGTTGTCTTCTCCTTCTTCAAATGCTTTTTAAAGAGAAACCACACACCCCACGCCAACTACTAAAATAGCGAACCGGAGTCAAAATTGTAACCGGAGTCAGTGAGTTAGTCAGGCTGGGAAATTTCATGAATTTTCAAGCATCTTTAGTCTAAAAATTAAAAGGGTGATGAAACAAATGTAGCTTGGGGTTAAAATTGGGGACCCATTGCGCTTTAAGAATTATTTTTTTACCTCGGCTGCTCGCTTGGTTTTGGTAGATTTACCTCTTTTATCTTTAAACATAGTTTGCATTTCTTGGACATATCGTCAATTTGTGTCTCACTATCCCACAAATGTGACAAGGACAATTTAATGGTCTTGGAAGTTCATTAGTCTATTTAGTGGCTTCAATAGGAACTCACAGTACGTTCCCTTTTTTTTTTTTCCTTTTACATGTCTCCATGTTATTATTTGTATGATAATTGTTTGTACAATACATGCTCAGTTTTGCTACTATCTGATTTCCCATAGCTATATTCCCTATTCCTATATTATGTGGTACATACAATATATTATGTGTTTCTGGTACAAAAATACCTTTTTCACATGTCAATGTTGATTCCTTATTCTATAGTAAAATGTTTTGCTTCATTCCTGTCATGGCAATGTGTAGGTATGATTGGAGTCTAGATCAAAATATTATTGTCAAAAATTTGTCGAGGTGTTTGCAAATTATTGGTCAATTTTAATAATTTTTCATAATACATTTATATTCTTTTTGTTGGCTCTTTTTTCATATTCTTCAACTAGTGGTACTCGTGACCTTCGGACACCCGTGGCTACGCCATTTCAGCCTCCCCGAACGTGCAGTGGTCCTGACCGACGTTGTGCAGGTATCAGAACCAGCCGTGTGTACTTTCAGGTTATCAGTCCGGGTATTTACTCCCTTACCCGACGTGAGAAAACCCAAAACCCCGGTTCTGACATTTTGAACTTTGGTTCCTAAAAGTTTTGGAAATTTTCAAAAACACGCTCCTCTATATAACCGCCGGTTCTTTCGGTAGTTGGGGGGGGGGGAAGGTTTTTATATCCGCCTCTAGTGCGGTGGGAGAGGGATGTGATCCGACCGTCATTCCTACCCTTTGGACGGCTACAATGCTTTGTGGAGACGATTTGTACACGGAAACCGTGGCGGTCCAACCCCCGCCACAAGACTGACACCGATCGCCCGCTGCTTCACCGGCCTCTCCCTCCCCCACCCCCCAAAACCCCCGTCAGACAGACAAACAGACAAACGGACGGACGTAGTGAATTAATATATACGATTATACATACTCTTGTTCATCATCCTACATAATTCGATAGTGTCTACAAAAGGTTTATTCTAAATCTATAAATTTATAATTGGTATGATTTCGCTTGTAATTGTTGCACTAGTCTAATGCATTATCTTTTAACATAAAGTTGAATAGATTAGTTATTTCTTCATCTATTGTTTCACCATTAACTTTGATAGTAGCTTTGAATACTCATACATCAACATCCAAATTATTATTTTTCTTATATTCAAGATATTTCAATGGTTTCCTGAATGGCTTGGAATAAAGTATTACAAGTTGCACAAATGTTACTATAACACCTCTTAGGGGTGAAAAATCAACTCTTTGATTTGGTGGTACTAATTTTGTCATAACTACACTGTGAAAAGGTATTCCTATGGTTAGACGCACCAGTATCTCTACATCAGCTTCAACTATTACAATTTTTTTTACACTAAAAATAATAGGTATTATTTTAAGACCATTAAAATAATTTCCTTGTTCAATCACAACAAGTTTTGTATGTTTTGAATTGTTCAAAACTATTTTCAATTGGTAATGCATAAATTCCATCGTTTTTCACAAATATTGGATATCATGCCTCAGTAATAGGCACAAATCTAATTGGGTATGTTGCCATTGTAAGGAATCTTTACATCCTATCATTAACTACTATAAGAAATTGTGGAACTATTTTAGTCATTGCTCCATGAAATGATATATTACCATGTTGCTTAGTTGTGATATCTAACAACCATTTGTTTCTTATTCTAGGCATAGATTCTACACTTTTGAAAACTACAAGTCTTACATTACTAGTAGAAAATGGTCATTTTACAATTGGTCCATACAACTAATTTTTAGTTGCAAGCGACATTTGCAACTAAAATCTTAATAGTCGCGTTGGACAAATCGCATTGACATTAATCACAAACGACAATGAATTTTGGATGAAAGAAAAAATCAACAAAATACGTTTTCATCTTTTGACTAATCGTGTACATATTGTCTCTTGCAACTAAGATGCAACTTTTTTAGTGAACAATGCGAACAAGTTATGTGTTGCCACGTGTCTCAACTTTTAATAATTAAAAATATTTTTTTATTATCTAAAATGTTAAAGTTTTATGTTTGGATGGTTTAGGATTGTGACACGTGGTGCAATAAAAATTTCCCATGTGGCATATTAATTGAAAATTTCCAAATTAAATTTAAATAAATATTTAAGTATGTAGGTTGCACTAGGTACCTACCTACCTATATACCTACCTACCCATCTAGGCTAAACATATCTAGATAGGACTTATTTGCCTACCTAGGCCAAATACCTACTTAAATAAGTAGGTAGGTAAAAAAATAGGTAGGCAAATTTAGGGAAGTATGTAGTTAGGTGTAAATACATGAATATTTATATTTTATATTGGGTCAAGTCGTATTTAATGACTCATCCCATATGCCCATCTATTTTAACATGAAAATGTAGGACAAAACACCTTGTTTATATACTCTTTAAGATGGAAATGAAAGCCAAAACATATGGGATAAACTTTTAAGTTGCAAGTCGTTTGTGATTAAACATTTTTAATTACAAACGACTTACAACTAAAAGTTTATCCCATATGCTTTGGCTTTCATTCCCATCTTGAAAAGTGTATAATTAAATAAATAAGTGAAACCTAACTAATTAACTTAATTATTTAATGAATAAAATATAAAAAATAAATTAATAAACTTGCTAATTAATTAATTAACAATTAAAATAGAAACTAACTAATTCACTTTATAAACTATCCAACTAATTATTTATTTATAGTAATACTAATCAATATTTTATTATTACTGAATTAGTTATATTAATATTTATTATTAAATATTACTAGTTAGATAAATAGTAATAGTATTTAGTTATAATTATATATTAACTATAATAATCTATCAAGCAATTTAATTAACTAATAATTGGCTAATATTGAAATATTTAGCTAATTATTAATAAGTAATCAATTACTATTTTGTAACCAAATAAAAATATAATAACTGAAATATTCAGTATTTAATAATTATTAACTATTAATTATAAATATTGAGTACTAGCTTTTTAATATCTAATAATATAATTAAAACCTAGCCTAGGCTAACTATTTTATTATAATTATTCCCATAATTATTTTCATTTATATAGTTAATAATAAATATAAATGTAAATATTTAATAGTAACAATAACATTAATTCAATTATTATTGTGTCTAGTTGGTATCCAAGGTTAACTATTTTATTTTTATTATTTTTATGATTAATTCACTCATTAAATCTATTTATGAGCTATTACATTAAATATTTTATATTTTTAATAAGTATATTTTTCCCTTCGAAAATAATTTCTGCATTTGTATAATAATTTATTAGATTTCCATTCTAACTAACACAATAATTATTATAAAATAATAGAACTGAAAATAAAAATTATATATGAGTAAATGATTATAATCATTGATTTATTAATAATTAATAAATATCAACTATAAATTTAAATTTTAAAAACTTAATATTAATATTTCTTAGTAATACACCTAATTATATTCTTTAAAATTCACAAAATACACCTTTATATACTCATAAGGTTGCAACTAAATTGGTCACATTTATAACTAATGGGACATAAATTGTTTTTCTTAGATGAAAACTAAACTAAATGTTGTTCACATAGAAGGATGAACACCAAAATAATTGCAACACTATAGTCGCAAATATGACCAACACAAGAAATAGTTGCAAAAATGTCTAAATGTAGTTGCAAATAATTAATAGTTGCATGTAGTCGCAAAAAAAGTTGTTACATTTTGGCCAATTTCTACTAGTGCATTATTCATAACAAGATGGGTTGCAGTCATCCTAATTTTCTCTAGAGTAGAATCGAATGGTTTGGTGGTTCAAGGTAATCTAACATCAAAAAGAGTCTTCTGTACATCACCCCTCTTTGTAAAATTTTACACTTTTCTATAGTTATGTGGTCATCTTATTTGTACGTTCTATAGAATGGCCAATAGGTTGTGTTCATCTTTCGAATTCCAATTAATCTGCACTTAGATATGGTTGATCGTCACATCCCATACATAATTTCCAATGAAAAGACATTCCATAAGAGCATGGCCTTCATGTCTGCAAAAACTACAACAATTAATTTGTTAACCAAATCTACTCCATACTTTGTTTTTTAAGTAGTAATATGTGCTGTTAGTTATGCCTAATCCTAGACTCATTATTTTTTAGCACATTAACATTGGTTGTTGGCCTTATTTTTGTGTTGATCATCATCATTGGTGGAATGTTGTGCTCAACTTTATTCTCTAGTCTTGTTTGGTTAACTATTTTCATTACAAAAGCATGTTCCTTTAAATCTCGATCTACAATGTAGTTTCAACATATTGCAATATTGCATGTTCAACTTCATCATTGTTTAAGTCTTCATTCCATTCCTCATGGGTTTAACAATATTGAGGTGAAACAAATTACCAAACAAAACCTTTATCTATGGATCTTGTCTCTAATCCTTCCTATACCTTTTAATGAACATGTAATATCTCCTCATATTTGTATAATTCACCATGTCTTTGGGTTAACAGATTCATCAATGTTCTTTCCCATACCCTTTGTTATAAACTATAAGGATAACCATGTTTACATTGTCTCTCCATCCCTATGGTTTGATGTTCAAAGGTTCTAGCCTCATTAGCAACCTTGTTTAGATACTAGGTCGCCTCATTACTTTACCAACAAATGTTTCCCAAGGTTTCATAACTATTGCAAACAATGTCTTATATTTTGCAAGCTACTCCTCTATCTTGGGTATTATTGGCAAAATATACTATATTATTTTTGGAATGTAAAATTGCGCTACATCATTTATAAACAACAATTCTTCCTTTATTATTTTTTTCTTCATTTTGTTACATTATTACCTAATCCAATTGTCTCTATACACTTCAAATCACCATTTGATTTATGTTTGTTGCCATTCTATTCCTTTTCTTTGGAAAAAAAAATTGCCACAAATTTAAATCGTTACAATAGTTGTTTGCTTAGATCTAATTCTTAACAAATTTTTCACCAATTATAAATCTGCAAACAAGAAAAAAATAATAATCCTTCATACTAACATTTCTATGCTTCACACAAAACAACCAAATCCAAGGCATTTCATAAAAATTGAAATTTCTACCCCAAATTCATCCCAGGGATGGTCGCAAAGTAATAAATACTAATGTTCCAACATTGTATTAAATTTAGAATCTATTATTTAACATATTATTTTGCAAATATGAAATCTAGTTTGAAACAGCTATAGGAATCAAATTAAAATTCCCCCAAAACTCCATCATAACATATAGATCAACATAGTTCTGACTATGTAATAATTTTGCAACAAACTCTAGTTTTCATATCAATGAAAAAAACAGATTGTGGAAAAAAAATTAAAACAAAACATATTAGAGTAATGTTGTTCTTCCTCATTAAAAATTGTTTTTTAATCTCCTTGAGCTGCTTCTTCTCCATCTTTCAAAAACCTAGAACTTCATCCCTCACAATGCCCCTAAATCAACTCAATTATCCCACCATAAACTAATTTGAATCCAATATCAAAACTCCTAATCCTACCTAATCATCCTCTACTTCTATCCACCTTATCATTTACTAGCACCACCTTTGTCCAACATGTTTAACAAGGACAACATAGGTCCTATTCACTACTTCCATCTAGTATGTCCAACAAAGATAGTACAATTCTACGCTTAACATTATGAAAATTGAGTGTAGCCACCAAGAAAGATCCATACCCATTGTTTTTTACAAATGAAATTTTAAATATAATTGCATGGCATGATGTTTATTCCTTTTTAAGTGAATATTTTGGATATCACCAAATATTTAGAGCACCAGAGGACAAATACGAGACAACCTCTGTAATAGATTAGGGAGTTTTTACTTGGGTAGTGATGCCTTTTGGAGTGAAAATTTGACCTCCTATTTATCAAAGGGTAGTGAGTAGAACCTTCAAAGATTATCTAAACAAAATCATGAAGATTTTTCTAGATGATTTCACTGTTTATCATTATATGGACACTCATATGGATAAGCCCATACTGTGTTTCCAAAAATGCAGAAAATTTGGGATCAATCTAAACCCAAATAAGTGTGCTTTTATGGTATTTTCAAGGATGATACCCAGAGTTTATAGTCTCAAAAGAAAGTAAACTACCAAATCTTAAGAAAATCCAATCCATAGTTCAGATGCATGTACCCATAAATCCACAACAAATTCAAGTATTTAACAAAATGGTTTAGTTTTATATATGCTTCATTAAAAAAATTACATTCACAATGGCCCCAATTATTAAACTCATGAAGAAAACAAAGTAGTTTATGCGAGTTGCAAAGTGTCACACAACTTGGGAGTTGATTGAATAAAAGTATATAGAAGCACCTATTCTTATAACTTTTGATTGGGATGTGGAATTTCATGTTCATATAAATGCATCATTGTTAACTGTAGGTGTTATGTTAACATAAAACTTGACAAGAAAACATGATTGGCCTATTGTCTATGCTTTTAAATTATTGAATAATGTAGAAAAAAACTATAGTACCATAAAATGTGAAGCTTTAGTAATGGTATTCGCACTCCATAAGTTCATCTATTACTTACTTGGTAATAAGTTTGTGTTTTATGTTGATCATATGTCATGCACTCATGTGTTGGGGACATATAACCATCACTCATGACACATAACATAAAAATACCTTGGATGGTACGTACCACATCTAAACACAAAAATTGACTCACTTACAACAAAGCATAAATCTAAGCCTAAAACATAAAAAACCAAAACATTTGCATAATAAAAAAACTATAGAACAAAAACTATGTTTTGGAATCTCAAATCACTAAAAGTGTTTTAAGGTCACACAAGATGGGATTATATCCCATGACAAATATCTCAAACCCCTTCACACCTGAATTAGTTCAAGATTAACTAATTAACTTAACTAACCTAGTTTATCCCTAACTAACTAGGATGTAACTAAGTAGTTAAACTAACACACTTGACAATTGTCATGCACTCCTATGTCGACACCTATAATCATTTTTGTCATTGTGCACTCACAACACATAACATAAAATACCTTAAATGGTACACCATATCCAAACCGCCCTCTTATTTAGGGCTAAAGTTCTTAAACCAAATAACATTACAAAACTACCTATTGGAAATCCACCATGGATGAACACTTTGGTTCCGAAGCAAAAGGACCACTAGGCCAGGTGCAAATGGGAGCCCCATCGTTAGTCGCCTAGCTATAATCCTTCAAGTTTCTAACCAAATGTGAATTACAATGGGAAAAAACCTTAAACTAGTTCTACTATGTGACCCTAGGAACCTAGATCTATTGAGTGCACTAAGGGCAAAACCATTTGCCAAATGGCACTTCCTCCATTGGTGACTCAAGAATCCCATATGGCAAACTCGAAAACACTTATCAAAAATCAACATAATGGTGGTTCCTAAAGTTCATCCACACAACATACATCGTAGGGTGGCAAGAACCACAGCTAAGGATGGGTCAATTTGGCCATCCACATTAGGAAGATGACATGGTGCACAATTACGCACATGGTTTTTCCATGTCTAACCATCTCGGCTCTCCAATAACATTCTTAAAGGGAAAACCTTTCCACACATGTAAAATAACACGTCCTACAATCACATCCAAAATAGTCAGTGTCATTTGCTGCAAGTAAACATAATCTCCTCACTCAAACCTTCAAATTCGAAGTCGATAACCACTTCCACATATAATGGCATAGCGCAATCTATCTCAATGTTGGGCAATTGCCAATTTTTCTATAGCCATGGGCATAACACATCGAAACAACGTGGCTTGTTTCTCACATGCTTGAATCCACACATTAAGATCATCCATGTTGATTACTACCATCACATTTCATCATATTGAAGTTGGTAAATTTGGGCTCATGGCCAAATAATAATAAGTATGGTGAAAAAGATGAAAGAAAAGCTTGTTGACTAAACGTATACCCCATGGCTAGCCATGGTAATTATAAATGCCATCTCGAGTATGGCCCTTATGGATTCCATACTTCCACAAACCATGTTCCACCATTTGCACCATCCATTTAGTTAACTTGTTTGCTTCAAGATGATCTCATGAAGTCGTGCAATGATCAATAAGTGTTTTCTCACACAACTTTTGGAATTCCCCGTGGAATTTTGTACCTTGGTCAGTGAGAACTTCAACTGAAGCCCCAAACTTACTAATTACCCTATCCAAAAATGCATATGTTACCCCCTTCACTGCTATAATCTGACAACAACATTAATTCCAACCACTTGGAAAAATGTTCAATCATAACCAAAACATATCAATTATGTTGAGGTGTCAAATTCAATGGGCTGGCAAAATCCAAACTCCATCGGTACCCAAGCCTCGTAATTGGTAAAAGTTGTAGGTGCGATGTAGGTGCATTCAAAAATGCCCAAATTCAATCACACACCATACACCTAGAAATAAATTATTGAACTTGCAATTGCATCCCTTGCCACCAATATTGTGTCTCGAGCAAATTGTATGTCCATTGGACCCCAAAATGGCCTAACTCCTCATGAACATGTCGCATAAGAGATGCATCTTAGAGCTGCATGACGATGCAACAATGCCAAAAAGGTTACGGATGCTTTAAAAGATATTGGCATGGGAACATCCATGCATGGAAAAAGTGTGGGCCTAGAAGGAGATGATCGTCCTCACACAACCAAACCGAAACTATATGATGGAAACTCCCATCGCCTTAATAAGAACATGTATATGGAGAAAGCCCAAAGGACGAATCTTCTTCCATTGGGTTTTGCTAAACAAGTTGGATGTTATTCTCCAACTCGTCAACCTCTTTAAAACATGATGCACCCACCACCATGCATCCACACTTCACGCCGGTTATGCAACCAAATGATCCTTTGTGTTGTTCATCTAATGTTTCCATGCCAACCCAATTTCCATCACCTCTTATCGCCTCTGCAATGTCTCTTACTAATAAGGTTGTATTGACTAGTGTTCACATTGTGGCACCCAAATCATCCACTTTTCGAGCCACTACACCCCTCGAACAATTTGAGGACATGGTGCCATCTATTATCATTTAGAATAGACGATTGATTGTGGAAATGAAAGTGAATGAAAAAAAATACTTATCATGACCCTAACTTTAGGCTCATGACCAAGGCAAGGGCATGGAAAGATATGGGTTGAAAGTGCAACCCGAGAGTCACATTCACACTCTTGGCAATGCGAGAAAGTGTGAAGGAATGAACCCACACATTCCCAAATGGACTCCCACTTTGGGAGTTGGAGTCCCTATGGACTTCTGAATCTTTAGAAATGGATTTGAGGGGTCAAAATTCATTGGATTAAAGAGTTCCTTATACCATTGGAAATTTCTTAAAACTTAGATGTCTAAAATGGGCTTGCATGATCCATTTGAATACTTATAACATAAGTTATGGCCGAACGAAGGTTAGGAGTCAATGTGTCAATTTTACTCTTGACCACTAAAAGTTGGAAATCCCAAAAAAATGACATTTGGATGTAGCCCCCATGGCTAATCACAAAGAATATTATAAAGGGGAAGATGGTGGCTTCCCCCAAGTTCGGGCCATGGTGAATCTTGTGAATATGTGTATACTGGTGGTTCATCTATGCACAAAAAATGCTCCAACTATGCATTAACCAACTTGTTGTTTGATTTGTGTAGGTCCATATGAATAATTGACCTATTTGTCACTTGTCCTAGTCCCCATCCTAGAGTTCTAGCATGCGCCTTTTGACCTTGAAGTGTTGCAAGTTAGGGAACATACCCCAACTCCTTCTTCTGTTGTTTTCACTTTCGAACTCACATTTGAATCTTTCAAGGAGTTTGGGGGTGCATTAGTACCACATACAACAAACCCCATGGATGTCCAAGGGGTCTTGTTAAACATCCATTGTAAAGATTCGTGTGTTATGTTCAACCCCTATAACTAATGTCCATAATTAACTTGGCGGTCGTCCAGCCCCGTGTTTCAAGGCTGCCATGAGAAACCCACATAAGACACACCTAAAAACATATGACTTCCACTTTTGCCCAAACAACATTAACTGCTATGTTGTAGCCCTTATTTTTGAATGGATCCAAAAGCCCCTAACTTAGCCTCCTATGTGGCCTATGCAAATCGGAACCAACCTTACTCAAAAAGAATTTGATGAACTTACAATGGTTGGTTTCGTGTTGGTTGGGCCTCAAAAAGATTCTACTTCTATGAGTAATATGCAATAGTCCCGATTTTGGGAACTTCCACCTGGGAAACATTCTTCCGGGCACGAAGGGAAGGGCATTTTAGTATGGCATGAATGAACATAATGAAACCCGAATACAATAAGCAAAACATCTTTTTGTCACAATGTTGGGTTCCAAAGAATTGAAAACTCCATATGTCAATAGGGTTTACACCTTGTAGACAAATGGAGGTGTGTACAATGTCTCAATCTCCCAAAAACTATCATGTACATGCCCTAACTCCATGAAGCCGCACGATTTGTGTCATAGATTTTCTCCCTGTAAGCACTTGTATTAGATATACAACACTCACCTTTGCTGCAACAACAAATATTGTACTCATCAAGGAACTTTGGCAATCACTGAGGTGGACAAAATATTGAATAGACATTCCATTCCCTCCATTATGTGACAAAATCTATTTTACACTATTGTTGTTTTTATTCAATATATAATGCCTCTTAATACTTGTGTGGGGTTAAGTTTCCAATAACATGTTTCGAAGTTGCCATCCTATATGGTTATATTGAAAATGGGTTTATAAGGACATGAGCTTCAACCCATCAATATTGATTTTAATTTTTCATTATGTTCATTATTTTAAATACCAATTTTATATGATTTTGTCTTTAACACTAAACATTGAATTGTGGGATGTTTTTTAATGAACACCCACAATCTTTGTCCACGATCATTGATTCAAACACTTGTTTTTCTTCCTTGTTGAATATTATTCGGTATTCTACTACCATGTTTGTTTCAAGAAAAAAATTCTAAATTCTTCACATATCCCCATGTTTATATCGATTACAAAAAGGTGTGTGTGCACTCTTGGAAAATTTGTTTAGGGCTAACGAACACCTTTTAGGTGTTATGCTTAAACCCCCCCAACATGTCACATTGTGGGCTATTTTCTAAAATACCAACATCATATGTTTTTTCTTCAATGGATTGGGGGTGTTCACTTGCAAACACCTACCATATTTGTTCACGATGATTGATTAGATATGGCAATTTTGTGGTATGATGTTCATTTCGCGATAAGGATTTTGAATTCCACACATATTCCTATGATTAGTGATATTATGGAATGATTTGTGTTCACTCTTGAATTTTTTGTTTTTAACCCAAGAACACATGCCCCTTTATGTGCCTAAACCCCAAACTTGTAGTTAGCAAAGTTTGAAATCATATAGTTCAGAAGTTACAAATTATATTGTTCCCCATGCAACAACACTAGTAGGTGAGCAGGTGAGCGAATGAACATGAGTAGGTGAACTTGCTCTAGTGAACATGAAAGGAATCTTAAAGCATATTCCATGCCATGTCATGGAATATTTTTTATATATTCTTCTGCCATGTGGATATTATTAAATGATGTGGCCAAATATTCTACCATGTCCCGAAATATTTTATGACATGGCAAAATATTCTTTGACAAGCCATGGAATATTTTGCCATGTCACATCCATGGTTTGTTCTAAGATGAACAATGGTTTATTGACTTTGAACATCAATTTGACCAAGAAAGTCGTCAAGAGCAACATCATATGACTATTTTAAAGCATTCTTGGTAATTTAACTTAATGCATTTTACCATCCTTAATGTAAACAATGCTCCAAATGTCTAATGCTCTTGGACAATAATTGTAATATTTTCAAAAATGTTGAAATGGGTGGGAATTGAATACTTGAAAAATATTTGATAAAAATTAACTTTTCAAAGTATATATTAAATATTTGACAAACATGTGTTAAAATGGCCAAAATATTATACATAAATAAACATCGTTCTACAATGATTGAAAAGTTAATTACAAAGTGGAGAATAATGAATGGGCTGAAACTAATATCTAAACTTATTACATAGTCCAACTAACTATAGAAGGGTTTATGAATGAGATTTTGATGTACTATCACAAGAGTCTAAAAACTTTAGAATGCTTCAACAAATGCTAAACTTCATCCCAACTCCATGTATAGTGATGAATGAACTCTTTTGTGAACCCATTGAACATGATCATTTACAAGACATAATACACATGTTTATAATGCACATACACCCCATGACCACCCAAAGAACCTACCAACATTCTAACAAAGTAAACACATGAACATCTAGGGAAATTTCCAATAGTCACATCATATTTTTGGTCATCTAAATTTTTTTTTGTAAATTTGTCCATACCTAGGTGAAAGGTCCATCAACAACAAGGAAAATAATGCATTGGGTAAGTAAGATGTTAACCTCCCAATTGTTGGTGTGTTGTTGTGTTATTTTGAAGATGAAAGGCTATCTCACCTTCTTGCCACCACGAGTTGTGGGCCAACAACTTGCATCGACTGGTCGCATAATGTTATGAGCATTCATAGCAAACACATGTGAAATATTTGAACTAGATGATTGGGAACCAAATAAACTTTAAACACAACTATGGTCAAAGGAAAACCCCACTTCTTTAAGAATTATTACCTCCTTTTGAGTTAAGTTAATACCTTCTTGGATGGGCTATACAATTGGAACTAAGGGCCTAGTAATTACATATTTTCATGTTGTCCCACCGACACAATGGTTCTATTCATCAAGACAAAACTAGTGCATATGGTGCTCCAGTGTTCGAATATGAAATTATACCTAGAACCTTGAATAACATGGAGAAAAATTTCCAATTACAAATTTGCAAAGATTGATGTTTGCTTTGCATTCGAGCCCCATGGTTTCTTAGAACGTAGAACATCAAATTGCAAAATTGGGTGGGTAGCATTCAATCTGCCACTAGCCATCAACACAAATATTTTCCTTAAATTCCAAGCCACTTCAAGATGCCAAAGGTAAACAAGCACTGGAACAACATGGTGGTTGTTACATGCCTACATTCCTGACAACATTAGGTTGAACAACATGAATTGTTACTTATGGATGAAAAAAATTCACACGATCAAGCCAATGAAAATCATTGTTTACACTAGGAAAACAATCAACGGGTTGCTTGGCAGACCCAAAAACCTCCTCCCCTTTGAGGTGCAGAGTGTAACGAGAAAAGGAAGATTCGGACATGTAATTTGCCATAACAATTGCTAGTCTAGCAAGATCACTAAGTTGTTGGGCCTTCTTCAACAACAATTCATTCCTATCAAGTCCATGACCAGCTAGACCCCCTCGCAAATATTATCTATACAATGTAGACTGTTTGAAAGCCCAAACGTAATCGTCAAATGTTGATGTGTAAAGATAAGTGTCGTGATTCCTAATTGTTACAACTAGATGTTATGCATAGTTTTGACTAGATTGCAAGTGGGCATGTCCAACCACTCCTCATCATTAAACTTTCATAGATCAAAGCAAAGGAAGCATTAGAAAAATCTGAAATGTTATAATGGAGAAGGAGATAGATTGCAGATGGAAGTTTAGTGAAAATGGACATCTTATAGTTTTGAATGCATAAAAGGGAAGGGAAATCATAGGAAATTCACATAAGAAGTACTCACATGGACCATGAAACCTCCCCATTGTTTGTCACAAAAATGCCAAAAGCTAAACTAGTTGCTAAACTCATGGACACTTACTTCAAAAACAACCCCAAATGAAAGCCACTAGGAACGAATTAAAGCATAATGACTGTCACATCCCCAAAGGATGTGGCATTCTTGTACTAGTGGCAAAAGGCCTTGTGTTCATCTTGCGATTCAGGTCTAATTAGTTATTTGTTGTGTTTATCGTGTGATTGAGTCCAATGGAATAAATAGGTGCATTCCTTATCAACCATCATGACAGAGGGGTCCCTTGAACCATAAACAATTCTGATCGCATTCCAATTGGCTTATGCGTTATCAACCATGAATCCCTTGAAATTGGGTTTTGGAAACTCGTGCTTTAGCATTGTTTCATTAAGCTTTATCCACATAAGTCGTTGAACTTCGATGTCTTTAAAATACGTATCACAAACTGCTATGGTCAACACTTTACAATATAAAAGATTGTACACATGACAAGCCATATATATCCAACCAACAACATGTTTAACATGATCAAACATGATCTAAACATTTTACAAATCCCCTACAAGTTGCATTCATGTGATAAAGCTGATTCCACTACTGACACCATTTAATGACATCTTGAAAACGAACACCTTTTGTCCATGAACTTGTCATGGGAAAGAGCACTCCTAGATGTAATCATACTAACTCTTGGATTTCAATTCAAGTATGTTATCAATATAGCCACCTCTTGAATGATGCTTGAAAAAAACAATAAAGTTATGAACGTTGGGAGAGTTAAGTTCACAGAACTTGTCCTAAATTTGTTCTAGCTACTCATTCTTGAGGAGCTCCACTATTCCACCCCTATAATCATCAAGCAAGTAACTTGCCAAGAAAGTATTACTAGCATTAAGGGAATTTTTACAAAAAATTGTATCAGGTGTGCCAATAAGGTTTTATTAGCACTTAGGGAAATCAAAGATATCTTTGCATCAAGCGTGCAATCCACCTCCTTTGTGATCAACCTTCTAATCTCATCGATAGACTTTTAACATTTTCCATCCATAACAAGATGGTTGTGAACACTAAAATGAATCGTTGCTTTCGACATTGTCAGCCATATCAACACAACCATGTGCGATAGTCTCAATTTTTAAGAATTGCATTAGGGTTATTTGAGTGTGGTAAGGTTATTAGGGGCTTTTAACAACTTCATAAGGAATGATGAATGCGTGTGGTTGCATGGAGGGGTTGTTTTCTTTTTCGAAGTACGATATTGGTGAATAAGGTGTTGGGTTAGTTATTTTTTTCAACAAAAAGTTGGTAATCATAGTTTTAGAACCTCAATTGTGTAATTAGGGGTGAGATATCTCTAGAGGGTTAGGGGTAGAAGTAGACACCAAAATTTGTGGTGTTCAGCAAAACATTGGTCTTGTTATAATATTTAGTGAGTAGCAAGGATGTTTGAAATTCATGAAACATTTGAAGGGGTGTCAATGAAAGATCCATTAAAAATAGAATAATATTCAAACCTTACGAACATAAGATTAAATTAAGATAACTTAACGATTAAATAAATAGTGTGATAGGATGGCAAAGGCAACGTGAATGTCGTAGTGAATGAAACATTTATTTAGAGTAGGGATAAGCTCAGTGAGGAGCTACAATTACATGGGCTATGCATTAGTGATAGTTTATAATTACAAGAAATCTAGGATGCGTCGAATGGTGTGAACTAAGTAGTCCGCCTTACTATTAAGAGGCAGTCAACGAATTGGACCGCGTAACCAATGGTAATGTCCAATGCCAAGAACTGGAGACCATGCGAAGATAAAGGTGTCTTCAGTCTCGTAACAACCTTCACAGATGATTTCAGGTTCATCGCTATAAGTGAAATTGACTTGCAACAAAATCACCAGGGTGCGAAAGTTTGGAGAGATGTGATAATACCAAGCTCGAAGGGGTTCAATTTCAAGACGAACGCACACCTCTCGAGGTTTAAGATCTTCATCACGAGGATATAACGTCCATGTCAAATCTAGAGATGTTTTTGGAGCTGGTTCTTCATTCCCTTGTGTAATTTGAGGCTCATAAAACGTGGCCATACACGACGCCATAATTTCAAGGAAAGGAAAAGAGATTTTTAATCAAAATCAAATCAACAATGAATGTGTGGAGGATTTATTACATCGAAATGTAAGATTGTAATTTATAGATCAAGGAAAAGGAAGGAAATGCGTAAGTAATGGTTTAGATTCATAGTAAAGTAAAACCTTCAGATTAATGGAAAAAATGAAAGTTTAAGTAAAATTTGTTGGGGGGAAATGGGAAGAGGGGA
>Ga0209611_10002405_pt1 | contig 32929 bp, 31 predicted proteins | sample S1TSphgellanicum_3_FD_187693 | JGI IMG/M metagenome (GOLD analysis project Ga0209611, IMG submission 187693) | Host-associated microbial communities from peat moss isolated from Minnesota, USA - S1T2_Fc - Sphagnum magellanicum MG (SPAdes) (version 2) | ecosystem: Host-associated > Plants > Peat... | reverse complement strand
TCAAAGGATATGAGTGATCCATAATATATGTTTTACGTAGACAAAGGAACACTTTGGTAAATACCCCGAACAGATAAATTAATGTAAAAATCAAAAAAGCACAAAGCTCTAGTAATAATTGGAGATTTTCAAAAAGGAGTGTTCTGACTTCAATATGGTTATATCCTTTCATTTTCAAAACCCTTACCTGAGTATGGAAAGATAAAATCTATTTTTGATATATTTTATATAATAGTGTGTGCTTGAGAATTTATTTACTATTTTCGAGATTTCTTGGTTTTCAAAATATTAGGTAAGATATTTTCCCTTTAATAGGCCCACCCTTTATTCAGCTCTATCATTTTTCAATACTTATTGTATAAATCTATCATATAAATGCACAATCTATGAGCAGTTATACCATAATTTAGCTCCTGTGGTTGTATTCACCATTTATTGATATTAACTTAAATCTTTTCTTTGGCTCAGCTTTATCGATAGACAACAGATTTCTAGTCAATTTTGTTTTACGTTGCTTGTTTCCTGGCATCTTGGTTTATTTCAAGATATGCCAAAATGGAAACTAAAAGAAGGCACAATTTTTTTGCCCCATAAAGTAAAGGCATTGCACTTACATGGGTCAGTATTTTACAAGTTTTAGACGACTACTTCGATGCGCTAGCTTTGCAGAGGAAAGTAGTTGTTAGGTTGACGCTCACACCTAGCCTACTAAGAAATTTCTACAGTTTTATTGTGTGCTCTCTCATTGCTTTTGTAGGTCTAGCCGCCATTCTAATAGTACGCCCAATAGAGGTACTCTTCATAGAATAGTTCGAAAAAGTATGCGGGTCGTGAGCAAAGTAATAAAGTAAAGTATGAGAAAAAAAAGGCAAGCCACAAAGGTTGCTAGAAAGGTTGTAGGTCACTTTGCAGAGGAAAACCCCATCCATAGAGGCTGTTAAGATAGTTGATACTAGGATAGGCATGTTTATTGCGATGAGGGGTACTTGGTTATATTCTAGGTACGTAGATAATCCAAAGTAGGAGCTAAATAAAACAAGTTGAAAGTTGCTAGGGATCTTTGCGCGATAAAGTGAAAAAACCTAAAAATTAATATGTAAAGCAAATTACCATAGGGAAAGGCCACAAATATTATAAGCAGAACTCAGGCACCTAACGAAAAATTACCACCTAATTTATCTACTAAGTACCCCGTCCCAAATGCAAACTCCTTTGTCTTTATAAAATACAAAGATACCTTCACTTTTCAAAGAGCCGTTGGGAGCTTAGGGTTTTTTCCTTTTTGAGCTTGCCAAGTCTCTTTCTTAGGACTCAAGTCCTATCAATTGAAATGGAAAGTCGTATGATGCGAAACTATCACCTATGGTTTTGGAGGGTGGGTTTTATTTTTGATCTTTCTATTTGATGGGTTTTTATGGGATCATTATGGTGGATCTGCCTATATGGGCGTCCTTATGCGAAGGCAAAAAAAAATCTATTTTTTTGTTGGCTAGCCCTTTTGTAAGGGGCCCTCTAGAAGGGCTAGAGTAGTTTTGAAAAAAACAAGAATATACCAAATGATTTTCAAAAACATATGGCTATTTCCAATTGCTTATTCTGACATTATAGAATCTTGGCAATTAGGATTTCAAGACGCAACAACACCTATGATGCAAGGAATAATTGAGTGTGCCTAAATATATCATCACGGTTGGAGAGCTCTAAGCCGACTTTGCTACATTTGCTCAAGCTGGCTATCGTCAGGATGTGAGCTACACAGGTGGGACATTTTTAGCAATAAAGTTGCCCCGAAAGCATCATGTGAAACTCGAAAAACATTGAGACTGCCTTCATTAAGACACTTCGACAAAACATAAAGAAAGATCAGGATAACGAACTTGACACGTAAATTTAATCTAATTCTAGACCGTATGTTTCAAGCAAAATATTAGGGCATATGCGTGGATAGTAAGCCTGTGAAAGGGCCAAACGCTTTGCAGGCAAAGGATGCACCATATATATATATATATATATATATATATAGTTTCATAAATTAGTAGAAAAAGGTGTTACGCCCCGCGGCCTGATTTGTTTTACAAGCTGAAATCAATCCCGATTTAAATTAAACTTTTTAAAGGCTTATTAGCCCATTTTTTTATTGCACTAATTGAAAAAAAAAGCAATGCATTCTTCTTGCGCAAGCGTTTTGTCGACGCTTAGCTCTAAAGCAAGAAGTGTTTTTTCGCCGTAAACCTGCGGCCAAAATATATATATATATATATTTGCTACAGGTGGGTGTGTGTTTTCTAACTATAGCCAATAACATGTCACGTTCAAAATTCTTATAACATTTTACAACTTTCTTTGAGGAAGGCCACAACTTATTTAGGCTACCTCCAAGGGTTTACCTTCTAATCACCGGTAAGGTAGCCTCACCTTGTTAGTCAGTGGGCCACAACCCATGTTTTTCTAAAGCTAGCAGAAAGAAATATATATTTCTTTTTTTTTCGTAGCTTTTAACATGGAACAAGATTATAAAAAAAAAGCCAACAAAATGAGATTCTATATCGTTAGTATTTTAGCAAGAATACATATAGGATATACTGGTGTTGAAGCATTCTTGGAAAAGCACATCCTGTCCAACACTGTAATTGCTTAGCTTTGTGCCTACATTTTGATGTGAAATCAGTTGCTCTCATGGTTTGAGAATGCGACTTATTTTGGGTAATCCGTCATTACATAATAGTACGTAAAGAGTTGTATAAAACACACATAACCAAACAAATTGCGTCAAATACGTAAATTGATCTAATTGAGGCATTTAAAAAAAAATTTAAAAATTGCTGATTTAAATACTTATTAAATTACAAGAAAAGAAAACAAGTTTTCTTCTCTAAGTCCTTAATGCTAAAGCTCTTTAAGCAAAACTTGCCGCCAAACAAGCCGTAGTTGTACAAAGTTGGAGACAAAAAAATTCGTAAAAAAACTAGAGTCATGACAAAAAAATCTATATGTTTTTCTATTAGCATTTTACATAATGCAAAGCAAACACCATGATTTTTTTGGAGTCCATACGAAAGAGAGATATTTTTTAAGCTTATAAATAGGTTAACTAAAAGCTATTCATACTTCCACTCTTCCCTATTTTATTATTGAGGTCTTGAGTCTAGGCATATCCCCCTTCTTTTCTTGTAATTTAATAAATATTTAAATTAGCGAAAAAGAAAAAGAAAAAACCTCAACTGGATCAATTTACGTATTTGACGCAATTTGTTTAGTTATGTGTGTTTTATACGACTCTTTACGTACTATTATATAATGACGGATTACCCAAAATAAGTCACATTCTCAAACTACAAGAGCAACTGATTTCACATCAAAATGTAGGCATAGAGCTGAGCAATTACAATGTTGAACAAGATGTGCTTTTCCAAGAATGCTTCGACACCAATATATCCTATATGTATTCGAGTGTATCTGGAGCATCTAAGTGGTGTAACAAAATAATAAAAAGATTAAATGCTAATCAATTGAAAAAAATGAATAAATCTTATGTATGTTTCTTGGGAAAAATTAATGTCTCACAAATAATAATAAAAAACGCACTCTCAACCATGAGTCCCTCTACTTATCATCGCACTTGTCTAGCTTTACGTCAAAGCACCGCTCTCAACAAAATATATGTTTTACGCGAACAAAGGAACACTCTAGTAAATATCCAAAACGAACCAAGAAAGAAGAGGAATACGAATGCGTGAATTGCTCATATTTGCTACTTTAATTTTTAGTGTTTTGAGTTCAAAACAAATCTTAATTTATAATGAAGAAGTTATTGTAGTTTTAAGTTTTGTAGGTTTTATCATATTTACTCAAAAAACCTTTGGTGAAACTTTAAAAGCTACTTTTGATGCGCAAAGCGAAGCTCTTCTTTTAGAATTACAGCAATTGATGAGTTCTTGGGAAGATCTATTGTTCGAGTTAAAAAAACAGCACGAATTACATAGTACCAGTTTGCATTCAAGTACGCAAGTAATCGGAGAATCATGTATAAATGATATAATTACGCGCTATGCACCTAAGTGCAAATAGACAGTGCAAGCTGTGTTGCGCCAACAAATAGAGCAAAAGTTAAAAACAATGTTAGCTATTCAGGAGCATTCTTGCATTAGTCTACAAGAGAAGATAGTAACTTGTTTTCGCGAAACAGTTTGTGACGAATTTCGCTTTTCCAAATTGCGAGAACATCAGTCAAAATTAGTTTTACAAAGCACGATATTATTGAAAGATTGGGTTATAAAATGAACAATTTTGCACAAAGATGGTTGTTTTCTACAAACCACAAAAATATAGGCACTCTATATTGTATGTTCGGTGCCATTGCTAGAGTAATGGGTACATGCTTTTCAGTACTAATTCGTATGGAATTAGCACAACCTAGCAATCAAATTCTTAGTGGAAATCATCAACTTTATAATGTGTTCATAACAGCTCACGTTTTTTTAATGATCTTTTTTATGGTTATGCCTGCGATGATAGGTGGATTTGGTAATTGGTTTGTTCCAATTCTTATAGGTGCACCTGATATGGCATTTCCACGATTAAATAATATTAATTTCTGGTTGTGCGAGGTTAAACACCCACGTCCCGTAATAGATTATAGTCCAAGTGCCGAGGTTTTAGGCAATAAACCCGCTGGGGCGCACCTGAAGACCTTTAGGAGAGTAGGGTTCGCGATGTCTTTTGGCGAAGTAAGATTTTACGAGTGTAATTTCACGAACCTCAGCACCGATAACCTTCCTAAGCTAAGGAGCGGGGACCTCAAAGTTAGATCATTGGATCTGGCATAGAAGCTGGTGATATTTACATCATAAATTCCCTAAAACTCCTCACCCCATATTGGTTTCCCGATTCTATCAAGGGGTTTCCTCTCCTTGTGACAAACTTTGGTACTTTCATGTTATTTGGACCAAGCCTAGTGTAGGTTCCAAACGATGTCGTGCTAACATGGTATGGATCACATCTCTTGCATCTATGGTAAAAGGTGTTCCTGCTCATATGTTCCGAACATCTCAAGATCTGGGTAATCCTTTTGTAAATTCAACCTCGTTTGATGAATGGAACCTTCAAATTCAAAGCTATCGGGAAAAGGTTATGGTTGACAAGAAAGATAATGAATTTAGCAGGTTGTTCATCCGCCAGAAGGGTATGTGTCCCATATGCAATCAAGGCTTAGGTTATTTGACTAGCTTTAATTTAGAAATTCACAACGCATACTAGGAAGAACTCGAAAAACATAATATAATAACTTACAAACCTTCTATCAAGTAATAAATTGAGATAAAATTAGAAAAGAGTTTTGATAATTTTCATACATTTTGGCGGTCTTTTACAAGGTTTGCACGGAGTTACGACCGAATTTGCCTTATAATATAATTGCCAAATTTTCAAACAATCTACCCAAATTGCAGGCAAATATGGATTAATATCCATAAAATATTTCGTAAACCTGGCAGATCTTCACAAAAATGACAGATAATTTTGAAAGCTTTATATGGTTGTTTACATAATTCCATTTAAACAACCTTTAACATATGAAATATTTTCAACTTTGAACCTGAAATTTCATAATAAATGAAGATAATAAGATTATGTTTATTTCTCTATTCATAAATTTGAAAGATGCACCCTCCTAACCTCTAAATGTTAAGGGTATTAAAGGCCCAAAACCTTACTTATTAGGGTTACTTGTTTTTGTAGGGCTTTTATATATATGTTTACCCAAGAAAAGCCAAAATATTATTATTATGAAAATGGGCTATTAGATGGTGGGGTCTAAGTTCCATCGCATGGTTGCTTCAGCTGGAATAGTCAAATAAGATCAAAGATACAAGACGTAAACTGAAGAAAATGCATTTTCCATCACAAGGTAAGTTTGGCAGCCAGCCATGTTAACAACTTGTCTCCATATATTTTCTATATAGTGTCGGCTATGTTTTGAAGGTTTAAGATTATATATTTGTCTGTTGTAGTGCACTCACGACTTGTGTCATTTTTGCGGGAAAATAAGCTATACAATTCAAGCGGGCTTTGCCTTTTGCGATTACCAATTTTCGACCAGTAGTTCGGTGTCAGGTAGTAGTTGCAGTGCTTAGTTTGAATTTGTCCACACATGTTTTGGCCAATAAAGTACGTAGTATGTAGCCTAAGCACGTTATACATTAGCGTTTAAGGTTTACCAAATGATAATAGTTGGCAAGGTCATGGCATGGGGAATGAAGACTATGTGCACTACCGAATAGCTTTGAAGATACTAAAAGTAAGCAAATGGAGGTTTCAAATTACCTAATTCATCATGAAATCCTTTATTTGCCAGACAGTTTATAACTTTTTGCATATTGACAAGTAAGCTAAGCCCACCAGATCAATGGATTTTCTATATTATTAAATTGTTGCCATATTGTCAACAAAAATTGTAGGTCTATTTTGAATTGCGACTAATAAGATATTCAATAAAATTGATATTCTTCCTTTTGGCTCGGGTTATTAAGTAGGGTTTTACTTATGTTAAGCCTAGACTTAAGCCGCACTTTAATAAATCATGTAAACAAGTTACGTATTATTTCTACCAGAGCTTGTATACTAATTGTTTTAATAGAAAAATCATTTGTAAAACGCACATAATTTATTCGCCAGAAATTGATGTCTTACGAGTGGCCCAGACCAAGGTTTTGTACTGTTTCAACTTTGGCTCTATGTGTCATGGTGCGGTCAAGGGAAGCTAAATAAAAAAAAATCAATTTTTTGTTGCGCCCTTCTAGCTTTTTTCGCCCTGAAATGGAATTTGAAGTTGTCCTTTAGTGTTTCTAGTATTTTGATCAAGGTGTTGTATATAGTTTCCTCATAACCACCGTTCTTCAAACCTAGATGAGGTGAAAGCTTATTATAGGTAGTAATTCATAGATTGATGTCTTAGGAACAAAAAAAGGCCTTTTGCCTAAAACTGCTCTCTCTGACAATGTTTCCAAAGGGCACAAAGGCAATCGAAATATGTCAAGGGGGGAAATATATATATATGTATTTAGCCGCTTCATTTCATCTGAGCTTCATTTCAATTTCTTTGTGTTGCTTGAATATAGAACGTATCCCCTCCCGACCTATTAATAAAGGGTATGTTGATCTAGGCTCCTTTCTTTTTGCCAATGTTAGCGCCTTTCTGGGTCTCTTTCAAATAAGCAAGTACTACAAGCCCTCTGCCCCATTCAAAGATCCATACGTCCAAATGGTTCACCAGTTCCACTGAATGCTTGTAATTAAATGGTCTTGGGCATCTTTGCGTAGTGTGCTTTAGATACCTTGGGCTTTGATCAAGCGTTGTGCCTTCGCCCTTTGCTTCAATTTTCGTGAACATAGCGAAAATCAAAATACTTTTTTTTTAAGGATCTTGGTTTCTTTGTTGTCTTGGTACGATTATTACTAAGCTTCGTCGTACAAACCAAGCCCCTCGCTTTAACAATATGGAAAAGATGCGTGTTCTACAATCTAGACTTATACAAAATATATACTCCAGACCCTTTGTCGTAAGACAAGTTACACAAGAAAACCTAAAAGAACAAAACTTTGGGCTTATTTTATGACGATAAGGACGATTGGTTCCATTACTGACTAAAAACACACCAAATTCTCCTTTAGGTGCTACTGCGATATAGGTAGAAGAAGCTGGTATAGAAAAACCTTATGTATAAAGTTTAAAATGGTGAATTAAAAATTCCATGGATTGTTTCATTTGGGTTCGTGACAGAGGACATAACTTACGATCATTGGCTTTAATCATGCCACTAGGCATTTGATTAAGACATTACATAATGATTTGAATACTTTATTGCATCTCTTCGATACGAATACAATAACGATCATAACAATCTCCTCTGGTACTTATGGGTACATCAAAAACCAATTGCTTATAAACATCGTAAGGTGCTGATTTTCGCAAATCCCAACATACTCCTGAGCCTCATAGCATTACATGATTTTTTTCATTGGATTTCAGGAAAGTATGAAACCTATAATAATGACCATTCATCCATGGCATCTGCATGTTAAGAATACAAAATTGACATACAAAAAAATGAAGTCAAGAAGGCCCTACAGTTTTGTCATCAAGATTATGGGCTTTTATCTTCTGGAAATTTCCTCTAGTTTCGGAAAAGTTTTGGAAATTCTGTGCATATTTGCAAGAAATTTTCAGATGAGCGAGGTATTTTTTGAGTCAATTTTCTCTGAATATATTACTAATATGTTCGATATTTTATCTTCAGACATCTTGATATCTTAATATTTGAGGAAGGGGAAAATAGAAAGCTCCTGCAAATTAATTAGTATCTATCATTTTTGCGGGAAATGCTACATTTTTGTTCGTTTAAGTGCTTTTGGCACCTCTTCATTTTTTAGGTCGGTTTAAGGTTGGTGTGAGTGTCTTTGACATTCCTTTCTGTGCCCTCTTCGTTATAAAATAATTGTATATATATTTTTTCAATTATCTACCATCTCTAAGCATATTTGTTTTAAAATATCTGCAACTATCTATCACAGGACCCATCGGAGCTTTGAATTTGACCATGACAAGGTTCCACACCTGTAGAAAACTCCATTCAAGGTGACAAAATAAATTAAAAGTAATACTAAACTGATAGTTAGTAGCATAAAGAAAGATGAATTAGGTTGGTAGGGGAAAAAAAAAGTTTTCTTTTGCTCCATGTACTCGATGATATATTTAGGCGCACTCAATTATTCCTTGCATCATAGGTGTTGCTGCGTCTTGAAATCCTAATTGCCAAGGTTCTGCAGCGTCACAATAAGCAATTAGAAATAGCCATATGTTTTTCAAAATCATTTGGTATATTCTTGTTTTTTTTAGAACTACTCCAGCCCTTTTAGAAGGCCCCTTGCAAAAGGGCCAGCTAACAAAAAAATAGATTTTTTTTTGCTTTCGCATAAGGACGCCCATATAGGCAGACCCACCATAATGATCCCATAAAAACCCATCAAATAGAAAGATCAAAAATAAAACCCACCCTCCAAAACCATAGGTGATAGTTTTGCATCATATGACTTTCCATTTCAATTGATAAGACTTGAGTCCTAAAAAAGAGACTTGGTAGGCTCAAAAAGGAAAAAAACCTAAGCTCCCAACGGCTCTTTGAAAAGCGAAGGTATCTTTGTATTTTATAAAGACAAAGGGGTTTGCATTTGGGACGGGGTACTTAGTAGATAAATTAAGTGGTAATTTTTCGTTAGGTGCCTGAGTTCTGCCTATAATATTTGTGGCGTTTCCCTATGGTAATTTGCTTTACATATTAATTTCTAGGTTTTATCACTTTATCGCGCAAAGATCCCTAACAGCTTTTAGCTTGTTTTATTTAGCTCCTACTTTGGATTATCTACGTACCTAGAATATAACCAAGTACCCCTCATCACAATAAACATGCCTATCCTACTATCAGCTATCCTAACAGCCTCTATGGATGGGGTTTTCTTCTGCAAAGTGACCTACAACCTCTCTAGCAACCTTTGTGGCTTGCCTTTTTTTCCTCATACTTTACTTTATTACTTTGCTCACGACCCGCATACTTTTTTGAACTATTCTATGAGGAGTACCTCTATTGGGCGTACTATTAGAATGGCGGCTAGACCTACAAAAGCAATGAGAGTGCACACAATAAAACTATAGAAATTTCTTACTAGGCTAGGTGTGAGCATCAACCTAATAGCTACTTTCCTCTGCAAAGCTAGTGCATGGAAGTAACCATCTAAAACTTGTAAAATATCGTCCCAGGTAAGTGCAATGCTTTTACTTTCTGGGGTAGAAAATTTGTGCCTTTTTTTAGTTTCCATTTTGGCATATCTTGAAATAAACCAAGATGCCAGGAAACAAACAACGTAAAACAAAATTGACTAGAAATCTGTTGTTTGCCGATAAAGCTGAGCCTAAGAATAGATTTCAATTAATATCAATAAATGGTGAATACAGTCACAAAAGCTAAATTACGGTATAACTACTCATAGATTGCGCATTTATATGATAGATTTATACAATAAGTATTGAAAAATGATAGAGCTAAATAAAAGGTGGGCATGTTAAATGGAAAATATCTTACCTAATATTTTGAAAACAAAGAAATCTAGAAAATGGTAAATAAATTTTCAAGCACACACTATTATATAGAATATATGAAAAGTAGATTTTATCTTTCGATATTCAAATCAAGGTCCTAAAAATGAGAGGATATAGCCATATTGAAGTCAGAACGTTCCTTTTTGAAAATCTCCAATTATTATTAGAGCGTCGTGCTTTTTCGATTTTTACATTAATTTATTTGTCCCAAGTATTTACCAAAGTGTTCCTTTGTCTACGTAAAACATATATTTTGTTGAGAACGATGCTTTGACATAAAGTTAGAAAAATGTGATGATAAGTAGAGGGACTCATGGTTGAGAATGCGTTTTTTATTATTATTTGTGACACACTAATTTCTCCCAAGAAACATACATAAGATTTATTCATTTTTTTCAATTGATTAGCATTGAAGCTTTTAATGGCTATATCTTGCTTTGGTACGAAACCAGTTGCTTTCTTAGACAAAGTTATGGTCTCACCTGTGTCTCGAAGACACAGTCAAGGCACAACCAAGGATATTTTTGGCTACATTTGGTACGCCTTTTTCCTTACATGCTATGGTGCTCTAAGGGAGTTCGTTTCATAGAGTGAGTTGAGTCCATTTCGCCACAGAACAACTACAGTGTCTAGATAATCTATCTATCCAACAATTCATCCGGTGACTTCACAGTCGACCAAAAAGCCCCAAGAAGCATCAAACATCTTTGAAAAAATCCATGGAGCCATTTTTATATAGCAAGCACTGGCTTCCAATGCAACTTCATAAAATGCAATCATAAATAAAATAAAAGATAATGAAACACACGTGCTTGTGACTGTAGCAGTTCTTCCTGAACTAAGAAAACGACCAAAGGCACCTACTACACAACTACCTAGCAAAGGTAGAGTTACAATTAATAAATACATACATAAATCATTTTTTTTTTATTGTGACCAAAATACAATCAATTTGGTAGATAATTAATTGTATTTTGGGCGACTGCTATATGAGCCAAGACTTAGATGAAGGCTCTCCTAACAAATTGACAACACAACCCAACAAAACGAGTTTTTAGTGCAACTAATAAAATTTACCATATGCCATTACATAGTAATGGCATAATTGAAAGATGGGCTTTGATCAAGCGTTGTGCCTTCGCCCTTTGCTTCCATTTTTGTGAGCATAGAAAAAATCGAAATACTTTTTTTTTAAGGATCCTGGTTTCTTTGTTGTCTTGGTATGATTGTTACTAAGCTTCACCGTACAAAGAAGATGTTATGATACTCCATTAGAGTCTTGCCAAACGCGCTCGGGTTAATATCCCACCTACACCTCACGTTCACAAATTAAAAATAAATAAATAAATGATTTTTTTTCTCTGTTCAATTGCGTTTCGAAGACACGGTTGGGTATCGCCCATGGGTTAGCTATTCCCTATGACTCCCTTTCACGATAGGCTATGTTCTCCATTGGAAGTTCGTTTCGTTGGGTGTCTCTAGGAGTATATCTATTAGATAAGTCGTGCCCGTCTCGTTGCAGACTTTTACAACGTCTCATTTGTTTGGCACAAATGAGCACTTTATTCGGTGACTTTGCAGTCGCCCTCAGTAAATTATAAACTACTTCAAATCTTCATTTTCGGGAGGGATGATCAACTCCGCAAATATCGATCAAAACTTGAAAACGTGTATTAGTATGATATTTTAGAAACCATAATAGTTAAAATAGGTAGTCAGGATTGGTATATAATATATTTTCATGTTTTGATTTTTGAAATTGATGTATCCATTTTGGTAAAGTAGTTATCAAAGATTTGAAAAACGATTGGTTATCCATAAATCATCTTTTTTTTCCTATAAAGTGGGCACATTAAAATACAAGTCAAAGGGCAAAACAAAGTTTAGTATTATGAGGGATAAGTTGTTTAAAAAGGGGGGAGAGGGGAGAGCTTTACTAATCTCGAACACTCACTTTATTGAATCCTTCATGGGCGGAATTTACCCGTCATAACAAGGCCACAGGTTATGTTTTTCAAGCTGTAATCTACAATTTATACTGCAACCATTTAGAGAACCATGTCTTCACTGACTTCATTAGCCAAAAAATAACTCAAAATAAAAAGTATGGGGCCTGAAATCAAAATTTATGTATAGCTTACATCAAAAGGCCGAAGGTCCTTGTACGGGCTTTCGTCTTTCTTAAATAGAGGAGACCCTTCTTTATTCTATGGAAATTCTTCTAAGAATATATAAAGGCTAGATGTAGAAATGAGGGTTGCAAAGATTCGAGATAAGGACCCCCACAATAATAAATATGTTGTGTGGCCATTTAGTCTTCAGTGCAAATGTCAAAATGTTACAAAGTATTCTACTACAAATTGGACCAGTTTGAGCTTGTCAACCTAGTAAATTTAAGAAAAGTAGAAAACATAAAGCATCCAAATCTATATTTTTTTTATGGATGCTTTTCCATATAGCTACAGTAGACTATTTACTTGCCCATGATAGACCATCTAAAATATACCATAAAAGGAAAAGATCGAAATACATAACCAACCAAATCCTAAATCAAAGTATAAAAGATATTTTTTGGTAGGACCGAATATACTAATTTATTTATTTTATTTACACGTGGTATTTTATTTACACATAGTATATTGTATTTTAAGATTATAATATTAAAGTTTTTCATAGCATATCTTATGAACCATCAGTTAACTAAAATGAAAATACGATAAAATATACGAAAAACTGAAATGTTACCATAGATTGAAAGAACAATTGCAAGATCCATGGAATTAGAATAGATTAAAGTCATCGTGTCCTTGAGTAAAGCTCATACCAACTTGTGTGAAAGTGAGGCCGGAGGCTGCAGGTTCCTTGTAAAAAGATAAAGATGCTATTCTTGCCTTTGGCCTGGCTTTGTGAGGATACTTGGCCGAAAGAAGTTTTGTTACGCAATGGTACACGGCACGACACATTTAGTGCCGAAGGCATGATGTTGGGCAATGGAAAAAAGACTGGTCGCTTGAACATCACCATCCTTATTAAGCTTTGAAACGCTCTTACGACTTGATTTTGTTATAATTAAGGCTGTCATTACTGTAAAAGTTCCTCCGGCCTTAGTGACTACGCCAGAAAAACAAAAATGACTCTTTTGATAGCCGCCATTAAACACCATATGTAATGATAGTCTTTGCAAATATACAGACTTGATGAAGTCAATTACATTTTGCAATGGTAGATCAGCAATTTGCTAAACAACGAACGGTAACACCATTTGGATTGGAAAAACCATTGATAACGCGCTTGCTACAAGCACAAGCAACACTGAAAAAACTTAATAGCCCAAGCCTACGGTTTGGGCTAGTGTAAGCAATTTTACAACAAAGTGTGTAATTGATATGTTTTAGTATAAGACTGGCTCTCATGCCTACAGCCAGATTTGATTACAAATAAGCCAAATTGAATATTTGAAAGAGAATTGAAGAAAGTAAATCAATAATAGTAGCCGGCAACGCACCTTGGTCGTAATATCCGATTTTGTGTGAATTTATTGAGCTAGGCCTACAACTTTGATAAATTGAGTATAAAGATACTGCGGCAAAAACTTCGACCTTCTATCTTAGCCTGTTTGTTGGATATCTTTTATAAACTATGGGCAAAGAAACTTTAACGAAGTTTTTCTTATAGGTCCAGAATTTTGGACAGAAACTTCATTAGATTTATAATTATCAACTAACGATACACTCTTCACAAAAATAGCTGCTGCCTTTGGCCTCCAGCCTGACAAGGCCGAAGGCTACGCCCTCTATAATTTCTTTCTAGTCTTTAGGAGTGCAATAAAGGTCTAGGAAGAAAGCAATACGAACACACCACCAATACAATTAATGAGGCTGAAGGCAAATAAAAAGCAAATACATGAATTTGGTAATAATACGATTAATAAATTGATAGCTCTTCATTTTATAACATCAAGTAAATTTTTTAAAATGTGGGAAAGCTTGCAAGGACTTGAGTCCTCACAAACATTAAAATTTTGGATTAATCTAGCTTATAATTTGCCAATAATGAACGTAATAACAAAATAAAAGAAAAAACCAACTGAAGCAATTTGTCCAATAGTAACATATGGTGCCTCCATAGGTTGACATCCAATCCAACCTAAAAGTAAACAATTTGCCAAAAGCAACCAAAACAATTTTTGGTGAATTGGTCAAAAATTTGAACTACGTACATATGATGTGTTAATAAATGGTAAAGCAAATAATGACACAAAAACTAGTCCTATGGCAGCTACACCCCTTGATTTATTAGATATACTTTAAAGAATTGCATAAACTAGTAAAAAATACCATTCTAGCACTATATGAGTTGGAGCTGACATGGGATTTGCGGGTATGTAGTTGTCAGGGTGCCCCAAAACATTGGGTGCATAAAAAACGGAAATAGAAAAAAAATGGCAAAAGCTACCCAACCTACTAAATCTTTTACGAAGAAATAGGGATAAAAAGCTATTTTATCCATAGAAGAATTGATACCCAATGGATTATATTGATGCAATGCAGCAAGATGAAGAATAGAAACGCCAGCTATTATAAAAGGTAGTAAGTAATGAGGGTTAAAAAACGATTTAAGGTGGCATTGTCTACAAAAAAACCACCCCAAAGCCAAGTTACTATAGTGTCTCCTACTACAGGTATTGCACTAGCTAAGCTTGTAATGACTGTAGTTCCCCAAAAACTCATTTGCTTTAATTTCCCCTATGTCTTTTCTACGTTTTAACTAAAGACTCGTTTTATACTTCATAGATAAATGATGTGAAGCTCAATTTTTTCATTTTACCATTTTACTCATTGGAATATAGAATAGCTATTTAGAGTCTTTTTCCTTGAAATTAGCCCTAATATCAAATTCTTTTTGCAGTACAAAAAAAAAATAATAATAATTACACTTCAAGTTGGATAAAACTATTTGTATAAATAAAAAACCTCAAGCCCACGTGCCCTCCATTATAAGCCAATAGGCTAATGCTCTAAGAGTAAAATAGTCAACAATGTTCTTAGGAACTATCTTGATTTCCTTAGGATAAAAATTTAGTAGAGCCAATTCAAACTAGCTGAGGTTTTGGTCTGAAATTTTAGATATTGGTAGGCCCCCAGCTTCACCATTATTTGTCAAATGAAATGTAGATACTCTCCTTAGGAGATATATATCCCCAGAACGAGAGCTAAAAGTCAACTCAAACAAGGCCGAAAGCCTTGTTTGGTAGACTGCTTTTATTTTCTTTGAGTGTTCACCCCCTTGTTCAACAAAAGCATCACCCACTCAATAAAAACCCTATGAAACCTAGATCTATTATGGTAGGAGGTTAGAAAGCTTAAGTGAGGCTTATAGAAAACCTAATTTATGGCTTGAATAGACTATAAGATTTTAATTCAATAATGGCTAGCCTCTATTCATTAGAGTAAAATAGACATGATTTACACCCACGCAAAACAACAACGCTAACGCTAGAAAGATGGCCGAAAGTCATCTACTTTATGTCCTCAATGGGAGAGAAGTACCTTAGTAATAAAGAGTTTCCCGCATTTAGTGGGGTTTTTCTCCTTCCATTAGTAGAAAGAGGGGCCAAATTGACTCCACGGTAATACGTATCCTATAAAAGCTATTACAATCATTAATAATAAAATGACAACTCCAAGACACGAAACTAATTCCCTGGGATTCGCATAATTTTGATAATACAAACCACGAAAAATATGAAGATAAACCACAATAAAAAACATACTTGCCCCATTAGCATGCATATAACGAAGTAACCAACCTCCTTTCACATCTCTCATGATGTGTTCTATGCTTAAAAAAGCTAAATCCACATGAAGTGTATAATGCATAGTTAAAAAAATGCTTGTAATTATCCGAATGATTAAATAAAGACCAACCAACGAACCAAAACTCCACCAATAACTTAAATTGCTCGGGGTTGGATAATCTATCAAATGATTGTTAAATGTAGAAAATATGGGTTATTTAAGACTATAGAAACCAGCTGCTCCCAAAATCTTTTTGTTTGTGTCAAATTAACTAGTACCAGCATTGTAGTGATTGCATAAAGTTTTGTGGGATCCACTAATAATCCATGACTACAAACAACGTGTCCAAGTAGAACACCCGAATTAACACAAAATGCATAGTCTTCTAGGTTAAGATTTATATCATTTCATCTACATTCTTCCAAGCATTTTTGTAATTGACCTAAGTGGTCCTTTTTACTTCCATATACACTAAATTTGTCCAGGAATACTTGCATAAATTTATTCAAATATTCCTTAAAGGTTTTGGTCACCACTTTTTGAAATGTGGCAAAAGCATTACATGGTCCAAATGGCATAGCGTTATATGCATATGCACCCCATTTTGAAATAAATGTTGTCTTTTCTGTCTTTTTCTACCATTTAAAATGAGTACATTTCATGTTTGGCCATTGAATCAAAAACTAGATCCAAGAAAGGTAATGGAAATGGATCCTTCTTGGTTTGGGCATTTAATTTTTGATAATCCACACATATACGTAATTTACCATTTTTCTTTGGCACAATTACTAAAGGGGATAACCATTGAATGGTTTCTATAGGTTATATAAATCCAATGTCTAGTAATTTATCAAGGTTTTTTCTGACCCTTAATGCATAATTTGGATTCATTTTGTATTATTTTTACTTAATAGGTTGAGCATTCACCATCAGTTCAATTTTATGTTCACATACTTCTTTTGGAATTCCTTTTAATTCATTATAGCTCCATGCAAAAACATTTCTAGACTCCATCAACACCTTTTTAATTTGCGCTTGAAATACATTTGGAAGTATGATATCAATTAATACCTCTTTAGGTTTTTTTTTGCTTCCCAAGTTGAGTTTAACTAATTGTTCTTCAGTTGTCACTATCCAACTAGCAATCTTTTTATCTTTAATAGTGATGTCAACAGCTTCATCCAATATTAAATCTTTTCCTAGTTGATGTTCATAAAAATACACCATGTAATCAACTTTGTCTTTTGGTTATAACATACCATAGTATATATATTTTTTTAAATATAATTATTTATGCACTACTTCCCCTACAAGCCATAATTTTGGTATTGCATTATAAAGTTATTCCTCTTCTCATTTTGACGATCCTTCTTCCTAATCAAATTCATCATCTAAATTTTTTGGCCGTAATGATGAATTAATACTGATTCATTTTATTGTTCTTGATGTCACAATTCGTTCTCCTAAAGTAATAGTGAGGATACTATCACCCCAATTGTGATGAGCTCTACCCAATTTCAGCCATGGCCGTCCCAATAACATAAATAAACTTCCACTCCATTTTCCAATTCAACACAATGATTGAAATATTGTAATCACAACTTGCCAAGTTTATTTTCGAGTTCTTAATCGATCCAATTGGCTATACCTTCTTTTGGTTAGCCATTCGCACCACAAATGGAGCTGATTGAAGTGTTTTCAATTCAAGTTTCTTTTTCAAACTCTTAGAGATAATGTTTGCATTGAAGCCACTGTCTAGTAACACATCCTTTATTTCAAACTTTCCCACTCGAACTTGAACAACTTGCATAACTTTATCAAAATTTTCAACCTTTGTTATTACTTTGCAAACATTTGCAACTTGATCTTCTTTCATTTTGATTAAGGACTTTTCCACCATCCCCCTTAATTGAAGACAAATTCTCATCAACTATCCCAACTTCACTTCCAATTTTGAAATCATAATTATTTATGTAGTTTATATTATTGAGTTCATATTAACTCCATACCCATTTGGTGTCTCAAACATTCCATTTCGGTTTGCCACTACACTCTATATAGTCATTTTGTACTGGTTTTTTAAACAAATTGATTTTTCCTTGTTTAGACTATTGTCAACTCCTTGTGATTCACTTGCCTTCATCAAATCAACCATGTCGACTTGTCACTTCCATTCATAATATGCTTAATTACTTCCTATCATATCGACTTCTCCTATTGATGTGTCCACTTTGGTTTATATGCTAGCTCCTACTAGCTTGGCATATCAATTGGTCAATTTAGCTGACCCTTTGTGACCACTTGGAAAATCAACTTCCTTTGTCATTCCCAATGGTACTTCTCTGTTTAGCCTTCCTTGCTAAGTAAACAACTTGGCCGATTCCAAGTCATAGGTAGCGCTTCTACTTTAATTGGTCTATCTTCAAACTTTTGGATTTTTTGTAGTTTTTCAATTAAATCCAAATGAACCTTCTTTTCTTTCTCCCATTTGGTTCGTCAACCCTTTGTAAGACTAACCTCTCTCTCTCTTGAGGCTCCTTTATTGGCATACTTGCCCTCTAACCTTGCGCGATCACACACATCAACAACCAATTAATCCCACTCGACCATGGCAACATTAATTCCAACTTTTGGTTTAGAATTCTTCTCTTCTTCTTCCATTACTTTCTTCCACATAGGACAATCAGCTCTTACATGTCCTTCATGACAACAAAAACACCTTATTCCATTTTGCAAAAATCTATTCTTTTGATTGTAACCACGTTGGAACTATATTGGTTATTCAAATTCTTCTGACCATTGCTTCACCAATTTTGACCATTTGGTCTTGAATTATATTGTTGATTTCCAAATTGATTATTTGGTGTGTTATATTCATGTAGTTGTTTTTGTTCTTGCACAACTCATGATTCTATTTGTACCACATGCACTTGAACAATTTCCCTCAAAGGACATCTTTTAGACACTACTTTGCTAGGACATTGATCAGCACTATGATCATTTTGTTTGCATATCTAACAAAATTTATTCAATACTTTACATTCTTTTGTAAGGTGTCCTTCATTATAGCAATTTTGACAATACACACCTATTTTAATAGTTTCAAAATGATTTTTTGTTTTTTAAAATTTGGTTTCCATTTTTTTTCTTCATCAAAATCTTTTGATTATTCACTATCACAGTCTTGGTGATATCTAGCTATATGTGAACCACGAATTATAATTCAGCAAGTTAAATTTTAGTTCCATAAATTTTTTCAGTAATAATGATTTGAATCCTTATAAACTTCCAAGTAATAATTATTAATAGTTGAATTAGCCTTTGGATATTTCCAAAAGTAAAGAACCTTTTTATTTAAATTAATGTAGCGATTAATTAATTTTAGAACCTATTAAACCTTCCATAGTGTATTATCATTTTTATGCTGCAAAGAGGTGAAAAGGGATGTAAAATTAAATGTGATTCTATTGATATATTGGGAATACAAACCCATAATTAACATTAACATTTCACCATGACAATCTTAAATTAGTTTTGTAGAATAATCTTTAGGCACTAATGATGTACTTGTAAGATTTCTATAATGTAGTTTTAGGACATCCTTATTCAATCTTCATTTATATTAGGTTTAAACACAAAACTAAGATCGAATTTAAATACTAGCATTTCCACTTGAGTAGCCTCAAGTAAACTACGACTTAATAAACAATTTAGATGGGAAATATCGTAATTGTAAAAAGTCCATAATGCAACAAATGGTGCAAGCTAGGTTCTCGGCTCAATGCTCCATGAAAAGGGGGTTGATTGGGCCTCATAGCCAACAATAATGACCATCATTGAGAATCCAAGTTTGGCAGTGAAGACAAACATTGTTATCTTCACATTAACACTCTTCTAACCTTTTTGCCATGGCTCCACGAACATGAACAAATTCTAATTAAAACACTAAAGCATGTGAATTAGGAGACAATTGACAATCCCATGCTGAACGATTGATTCGAGTGCGCACCACTCTTCTAAATGGTTCTTCTTCGCATGGCCATTGGAAAATATTTACATCAAACGGTATTTTTTCAAATTTTTCCTCTTTTACTGGCATGATTAAAGGATTCGAAGGCGTAACAACATCATCTGCCATGATTAAATCTTCATTTGCATCAACAAAAACAAAAAAAATAGCTAGAGTAATTTGGTATTTGCATTCGAAAGAGGTCAATGCCTTCAATTAAAAAATTAGGGTAGGCATAATGAGTGGTGGTGATGGCGGAATTACATGAAAACCCTGACCTTTTAGTTCCAATGGATTCGTGAAGCCTTAATTTCGATGGTGGATCTTTCTAGTACATGGGAATTATTATAATGTAAATTTTAATTCCAATTTACTATGTATTACACAATTAATTAGTACATGGTAAAGAATAATTAGGGGGTATTAAATAAATAAATGGTACATGGGAATGTTACTAATGTTATTGAGTTGATTCAGTCAAATGGGAATTCAAGGATGTTTACTTATTACTACCAACAAATTATCTTAAAAGTTAGTTATTTGAAATAATTAGGATGAAAAAGAAGGATGTTAAAGTCAAACGAATAGAATTGGTAATGATCAAGCTTAAGGACCCCATCAAGATGTCTAAGGTAAGGAAAATGATGAGTCTTTCAATTCCATTGGTCATGATAATTATCATCCTATTTTGATTGGAGGATGGAACCTTTTTAGTGTTCATTGGGCATAAGAATTTCATCCTAAACTCCGTTGGAGGGTCAAATCATTATCAATTTCCATTGGTTCATGAAAGATGAAAAGGCCATTCATTGGAGGGAGGGATTTCCACAACTTCCATTAAATAAGGATAATAAGCTCAAGGATGGGTCATGGGAAACTTTGGGGTGGGGGAAGAATTTTTATCTTGTGTTTTTTGGAAAAAGAGGAAAATGAATGTGTGTGAGGAGAATTAATTTGTTATGTGTGAAGAAGTGTAATTCATGGAAACAAATGGTGTGCAAACAAAAAAACATGGAAGAAAATTATGTGTAGCAAGTGGTTGTAGTGGATTTATGGAATAATTTCCATGAACAAGCCTCTAGACTTTTTACTAAAATAGTTCTTCCTCTCATATCCATTGTTGGATTTGTTTCAAACTTCAAAGAATTTTAGTACAGGAGGTGTAAATGTTTTGTTAAAATTTTAACATCATCAGGGTTGCTATAAGGGAGTTACACTTGTTAGAGGGAGAGGGTGTTTAAAGCCGTCTTTTCCTCAAATCTAATCAAAATAACTTTTGGTTTTGAAGCATAACTTTTGATTTCAAAAATAAAAACTTATAAGATTTTTCATCATTATTGCCTTTGATATTAGATTTCCAACAACCCTATGCATGCTAGATTAAAAGATTGTATGAATATATTATGAGGAGTGAAACGAAGGGGGGTCAACTATCAAGCGTGAACATTGATTAAACATCAACACAATGTTTTTTCACATTTTATCATGGTAAGTCTTGATTCTTTCAAAATGTCTTGGTATCCTCCAAGTGGACACAACGCATTAAATTCTTTAATGAATTTCATTACATTCTATTAGACCACCTTAACTTGTTAGAATACAACTACATAGTAGTTCCACCCCCAAATGAATTTTGTGAGTTGCATATCTTCATGTGGAAGGGTGTGCAAGAATTCTTCATACTATATTTTTCTTTATTATTAATGTTTATTCTTCTATCATAATTGTCAATTTTGTTACTTCCACCAAAGTTTTTCGCGACATACTTATAATGACCATTTTGACTTTGGTTCTCAATCTCTATCTAAAAACTTCTCGTAGATAATTATCATGTGGTCGCTGTGGAATAATGACATAGAGTTGCAAAAATCTATCATAATAATTTTCTACATATTCATATTTCTTTTGTTTTGTATATTTCAAAGGTACAATCGTTTGTCCTTCACTATGAATCTCATTAAATCGACTGATGAAAGCCCACTGTACTTCATTCCATGTTGTTGGATGAATTGTTTCATACTTGATAAACCAATTAGTAATTCTCCTTCTAAGAAAATTTGGAAAATATTATAGTTTACGATCATTTGTATCTTCTCCATTAATCACATAAACTTTAGTTAGTTGTTGAAGATGTATAACATGATCATCATTGTCATGATATTTTAGTAGTTGAATATGCAAAACATTAACAAGTACGGCAGCCATGAGTATTCACATTCATCATTGTTGTAACAATTGTTGGTTGTTGAGTTGACAAATTCTTATATTAAAAAAATTAGGACTCAAATTTGTTCCAAATAGTTTTATCCTTAGTGGTTAGTCACTACTTCCATTGTTGCTTAGAATTCTCACTAATTTTCCCTTAGCTTATTGTCTTAGTATTTGAAGCCACCTTTTTTCTGTCACCCAATTGATTGTTCCAAATGCATTGACAATATTCTTTAGTGTATTCAATAACAACATATTTAATTTTTCAGTTGGTTCTTGATATTCATGATCAACATTTGGTGAGCTCGTTTGCATAAATTTTGTTGATCCGTTTATATCCTCAACATCAGTTTGAGCAACAATAAATATCACTTCCTCTTTTACAGGTTGAAGTACTTGATACGTTATTGGTGAACTAAAGATTGTGCCAAGACCTCTCCATCTATTCTGTGTAGTAGATTGTTGGGCCGTAATAACAACCTCTCTATCTTCCTCTCGATTTTCTTTTCTCCAATCTTTCAATCTATTGTTCTCGTATCTTTCTCTATCTCTATCTAACATAGGTTCCAAATAAAAATTCATGTTTTTTTTCTATAACCATTTTTACTACCACTCCCAATTTTGAATTCCCATATAATTCTAGAATCATGACTATAGACCAAAATTTTTCTAATTCAATCATTTCAAAGATGTATTCCTCGCTCCTTCTTGGTCTCATGACATATTCAAAACTTGTAAACCTGGGTGCACATAACATATCACTTGGCATCCATTTTTTTATTAATACATTAATGTTGGGTCTGGTAAATTCTCTTCTGTCAAGGAACTGAATCAAATGATGCATTGCAAAAAAATTCTTTATAAGAATTAATGTGATTATACATATAATTACTAGTAACCATCTTCTATATTTTGTCAATTTTTTGGCATCAATAATTAGTGATCTATGTTGTATGCACCACACCTCAGTACCACCATGTGTTTTTTTAATAATCAATTTTTGTATGCTTTCTAACAATGTTTAAATTTCTCTTTAAAATTACCCCACTCATATAATTCTAATGTATTCCTTGGTGTATATAAATAATTTTGAAAATTCCACCCATAACTACAATTTGTTCTTCATCTTTGTTTAACTTCCTCTACATTTATAATTTCATTCATCCATTCATCTTCTCTTTCAACACGAGTCATAATCTACTTTTTTTCATAATGTCCTTGATACACATTATTATAATAATCCAAAAGTATCATTGATTTTGCCATGTTTTGTTCATAATAAGTGAATAAATTTGGAAACACTAATACTTGTTTAACCCCCAAAACAATCATCTTATTCATTCTTCTATGTTTTCTTTCAATTCTATGAGCACCCATTAAATCTGTGTATCCACATGGTAATACCCTATAAAGAACATGTATCAAGCAAAATCCCAAATCAATTTCATCAATTTCATCAATTTCCACTTTCCCTTTTTCAATTTCCATTAACTTAATTAATGTAATGTGGAAAGATCTCACATGAATTTGGAGAAATTATGTCCCAATTTCTCCAACAACGAATTGAGTTTTCCTTAGCATGGTCGCCAAATGTTAGTGATATAATTTTGTAGGTGTTAAATATGATTTTCCATGAATAAATTAATTAGTTATATATCACTATTGGGTCCTTGTCCTACTCCATTAGAATGAATACCATGTAAACATACTAATTAGGACAACATTCAATCCTTTCTAAGTCTAGAGATTCATTCAATTAATCCACATACAATGTTAAAAACACAAAGAATGGAAGAAATAACATCTTTTATATTTCCATAAACCATGAAGCTTTACAATATTTTTCTCCCTTCCTTCCTTTCATAACTCCTCTACTTAATTCCCTCTCCTAAAATATTTGCATAAACATATAGACAATCACTTTTAGCACACCTTGTAAGTTAGTTAAACTATATTTTGATACTCCCCACAAACTGGTTATAATTGCTTAATTGTCTGGCAAATCGACTAGTGTGTTGTCATAACGATATGCTGCCATACCAATTTTCCTATATTATCATACTAATTTGCCTACTTTGTCACATTGTTTTGCCTATTATGTCATCTCAACTTGTCTATGTTTATTGACTTGCCTATATGCTTATTGCTCTATCTCCTTTTCCTAACAAGATGCAAGAGGATGCTCATGATAGGAAAAAGGTTACAAGCACCCCTAGTACCATTCATTGTGTGAGTCCCATGGTTCCAAGAACAAACGAATGACCCTATAGGGTACAAGGTGCCCTTTGTAACAAGAGAAGAACAATGTGTTATGCAATTAGTAGATACTTAGTTGATGCATCAATAACAACATGTTCATTCCAAAATGGAAGCAATCATGATAATGGACTCACATTAAAAAAATGGGCATGTTCCAAGAGTTACACTTCAACAATTTGAATCACCATGGTAGGAAAACATAAACAAATAATGGTTATGAACTCAAGCAAATCAAGCCACACAACTAGTAGGTATATACCTATTGGTTGAAAAACAATCCTAGAAGAAGAGACAACTAATAGATGACATGAATTATTAACTCATGTTCAATTGTTTGGAACTTTGGATCATTTTCAACGAACATAAGTTGTTTGATGGTATGCAATGTTCAAATGATGAGGAGATGGAAGAAAATAATTTGGTGACATGTGTTGCATAAATGTCAGTTTGAATAGATATGCATACCAACAATACAACCAATGTTGCATTTGTCATAATCACAAGTTGGACTAAAATATTTTGGTAATTCAATAAGTAGAATTGCATGGGATTGGGTTAACCATGGTTAAGGTAACATTGACAACATCTAGAATTTGTTATAGTGACCCAAGGATCATGAATTAGATTCCAAGATGGTAGTTATAATTCCCAAGGAGTTTTAAACCAAACATTGCTCCAAGGTTTGCCATGGTGTTTAACCTAAAGCTATTTACCTTATGCAAGTAGGAAGGACATTTGATATGAACATGTCCATTCATCCAAGATGACGTGCAATAAATGATTACAAATAACCTAATGGATTAATTCACTAATCAAACATTTATAATGGAATGACAATAGGTGGAAACATGTGTGTATTGTAGTTGAAGTGAATGGCAACAAATGTGTATTCCAAAATTGTGATGAATGTGTTAACAAATAGGAGATCTACTCAAGTGCAAACATAAATCTTTATTGAAAGGAAACTACAACATGATGCTCACAACATGAAACATAACATCAAGAACACTTCAAAGTTTTTGTCACATGAAATACACAAACTTGTGCAATGAAGAAAAGAAAACCAAACCATCAACACCAAGGTATTTAACTAAAAAAGCAAACCACAAATAACCAAACTAATATAAGTAAAGAAAGTAATTCAACCTTGTGAAAGTAACCTAATTACTTTCCTACTCCAGTAACTAATGAAACCTAACTAGTTGAGCTTGAATTCTCAACATTCCCCCTCAAGTTCAAATCCATTTCTAGTACACCAAGCATTTTTCTAAACCTTTTTAGCTTGTATGTACCTAAAACCTTTATGAAAATGTCAGCAACTTGATCTTTAGTACTAACATGAATAAGGTTAATTTCTCTTGCTAGAACTTTTTCCCTAATAAAATGGTAGTGCACTTCAATGTGCTTTGTCCTAGCATGATAGACCGGGTTGTTAGCAAGTAGTATGCTACTAATGTCATCACAATAAATGATAACATGAACATCCACTGACTGTCCCAAATCTGAGAGTAATTTTTGTAACCAAATTACTTCACATGTAACAAATACTACACTTTTGTATTCTGCCTCCGTGCTTGATAGTGCAATTGTTGGTTGTTTTTTACTGCTCCAATTAACAACACCACTTCCAAAAGAAAACATGAAACCATTGTTCGATCTTCTCTTTGAAACATTGTCAGCCCAATTAACATCCGTTATCCATGTACTTGTTATTGGCTCTTGGCTTCATAAAAAATTCCACTACAAAGTATGTTTTATGTACCTTAGTATGTGCCTCACTGCATCCAAATGTGGCTTTCGTGGTGTTTGCATGAATTGACTTACCACTCTAGCTACATAACTCAAATCTGGCCTTGTGATGGTCATGTAAATCAAACTCCCCACTATGCGTCTGTACATAGTGGTATCCTCCACAAGGTCTCCTTCATTTGCACTTAACTTCACATTTTGCTCCAATGGAATTGAAATGGGTTTGCAATCCAGCATCCCATATTCGGACAATTTGTTCAAGGCATATTACCTTTGTAGTAACCATATTCCTTTAGGGGACTGGATTACTTCAATGCCGAAGAAATAACGCAATTCACCTAAATATTTCATCTCAAATTTTGTTTCAAAAGCTTTTTCAAATTAGAGATGTCTACATCACTATCTCTTATGATAATCAAGTCATCAACATATGTCACAACCCTACTTTGAGGGAAGTGTGAGGATGAAACTCACACTCCCGAAATTGGGACTTGGGAGTCCTTTTGGACTCCTGAAACTTCAGAGTTCGATTACAGGGGTCAAAACACCTCACATTGGGGTATTTTTTATATCATTGGAAAGTTATTGAAGTATAGATGCTGAAAATGGCCTCGCATTGGCCATTTGTGTCACAACCCCACTTTGAAAGAAGTGTGAGGTCGCCACTCACACTCCCGAAAATGGGACTGGGGAGTCCTCCGGGACTCCCAAAACTTCAGAGTTCGATTGCAGGGATCAAAACACCTTGCATTGGGGTGTTATTTATACCGTTGGAAAGGTCTTGAAGTTTAAATGTCCAAAATGGCCTTGCATGAGCCATTTGGACATCTTTAGCACAAGTTATGGTCGAAAGAAAGGCCGAGAAACAAATTAGCAATTTGACTCCCGACCACTAAAAGTCAGGAATTGACTCGACCCTGGTGTGTGCAAGAGGAGTGCGACACACCATTGGAAAGCTCTCAAGGAGAGCTACAAGTTTGCTTTAGACCTCATCCCAATCCAAGGTCTGAGCGAGAAGTTACGAATGGCCAAAGTCTTGGGAGTCCAAATTGGGACAGTTTCGGGACTCCACTTTGGGTTTCCCGAGAAAAAGGGCCATTTGGATGTAGGTGTGGTGGAGTAACGCAAAGAATACTATATGGGGGAAGGTGGTGGCTTCCCCCGAATCCGGGCCATGGTAAGTCAAGTGAGTCCAAGGTTGCTCGTGGCTTGTCCCAACACTAAAAGTGTGCAGAATGAGTTCTAACCAACTTGTTGGTTGGTTTTGGATGCAAGACCAAATAACTAAGTAGCTTGTCCCTCTTCCTAGTCTAATCCTAGAACTTTCAACACGCCCCTCTTACCCCCTTTAGTGCTGGAAGCTGGGAGCGTGCCCCGAGTCCCTCACATTTCCGCAACTTGAGAGACTTAGCCCCCAACTTGGGCTAATTAGGGACTTGGGAGCGCGTCACTATTTGGATATCTTTAGCACAAGTTATGGCAAAAAGAAGGGCCGAGAATCAAACTAGCAGTTTGACTCTCGACCACTAAAAGTCGGGAATCGACCCGACCTCGGTGCATGCAGGTGGAGTGCAACACACCGTCGGAAAGCTTTCGAGGAGAGCTACAACTTTGCTTTAGACCTCATCCCAATTGGAGGTCTGAGCAAAGAATTATGATCGTGCAAAGTCCCGTGAGTCCACATCGGGACAATTTCGGGACTCCTCCTTGGGAGTCTTGGGACAAAAAACCATTCGGATGTGGGTGCCGCGGAGAGGCACAAAATATACTATATGGGGGAAGGTGGTGGCTTCCCCTGAGTCCGGGCCGTGGTGAGTCATGTGAGTCCAAAGTTGCCCGTGGCTTGTCCTAGCACCAAGGGTGTTCCAGAAAGTGAACTAACTAACTTGTTGGTTGGTTTGATGTAGGTTCGAGTAAGTGAATAGCTTGTCACTCTTCTTAGTCCCATCCCGAAGCTTTAGCACGCCCCTCTACCCCTTTTAGTGCTGAGAGCTGGGAGTGTGCCGCGAATCCCCCATAATTCCGCAACTTGAATAATTTAACCCCAACTTGGCACTAACTAGGGACTTGGGAGCACGTCAACATAAACTATGACTACAATCCCATGATCTGTCTTTTTCACATATAGTGAAAAAATTGCATTGGATGTTTGAAATCCACTTGTGACAAGATACTGACCTATCTTGTTTAACTAAGCTCTAGGTGCTTGCTTCGAGCCGTACAAAGCTTTCTTCAACCTTTAAACCAAATTAGGGTGTGTTTGGTCTACATAATCTAGTGGTTGTTCCATGTACACTTCTTCATGTAAATTTCCATGAAAAAAATCATTCTTTACATCCATTTGATGTAAAGACCATCCTTTTGCTGCTACCATAGTAATGATTGCTCTTACAGTTGCAACTGGACTATAGGTCTCCTCATAGTCTATGTCATAAGTTTGGGCATAACCTTTGGCAACCAATCTTGTTTTGTATCTGCTCACAGATCCATCTACATTATGCCTGACTTTGTACACCCATTTGCACCCAATTACTTTCTTGTCCTCTGGTAAAGCTACTAATTCCCAAGTAGCATTAGCATCCAAAGCCGCCATCTCTTCATCCATGGCATTGTCTCATTTAGGGTTTCCAACCACTTGTTCAAAACAAATGGGTTCAACCTCTTGTATAACTTTCACCATGTATGCGTAATGATGAACTACAAAGCCATCATATGTGAGTCTTTGTACAAGGTATTTGATTCGTGTGGATCTTCGTACTCCACTATTTTTGTCAGGTGTTTTCAAAACTTTCTTGGCCATCTGAACTCCAGGAGTAATAACTAAAGGGATTTTTTATTCTTCACCCACACTCTTCTCTGAATCACTTGATTCATCATTTACACATGGATTTTTAGATGATGTTTGAGAACTACCATGTGCAATGTTTGAAGATCTTAATCTTCCTTTCCATGAAGTGCTACTGGACCCACTAATTGAAATTCTTGCGGTCCACTAATTAATTGTGATTATTGTTCCACATTTGATGAAACATCACCATTTTTAGCCTCTCCATCTTTTGCTACCTTCAATGGTAAGTACTAGCTAACCATCTCATCAAACACAACATCTCTATTCACTTGCAATTTCCAAGTGGAAGGATTGAAGCATCTATATCCTTTTTGTTATGAGGAATATCCAATGAAGATACACTTCTCAACTTTTGGGTCTAGTTTTGATCTCTTCTCGTCAAGAACATGCACGTATGCAATGCAACCAAACACTCTGAGGTGTGAAACATCGGGTTTCTTGCCTGTGAATTTTTCTTTAGGTGTCATGCCATGAATTGCCGTTGTGGGTGTTTAATTCATGATATGGACTGCAGTTGTTACCGTTTCAGCCCAAAAGTAATTTGGCAAATTCTTCTCATTCAACATGGTATGTGTTATTTCTTCAATGTGCCTGTTTTCCCTTTTAGCAACTCCATTCTGTTATGGGAAATAACTACATGAATATTTTCTTTGAATTCCATGCTCCTTCAAGTACTCACTGAATTCATTTGAAAAATACTCTCCCCCTCCATCAGACCTTAGGCATTTGATGTTCACACCCTTCTCCTTCTCCACCATTGTTTTGAAATTCAAAAAATGTTGAAACACTTCACCTTTGTGTTTCATGAAGTAGACCCACACCTTCCTTGTGTGGTCATCAATGAAATTCACGTAGTACTTGCATCCTCTAATGGATTCTATCTTCGTGGTCCACACATATGAGCGGATCATTTCCAAAGGTTTGGAACTTATATGAGTTGTTTGAGTTGGGAATGGATGCCTAGCTTGCTTCCCCAATTGGCATGCTTCACAAACTTCTGACATCACCTCTTCTGTTCCAAATTTGGGAAGACCTCTAACAATATTCAATTTCTCCATTAGTTTAAGATGTTAGAGATTAACATGGCCAACCTACTTGTGCCAAATTCCAATGTCTCCAGCTCCTTTTCCATGTGTGAATAACATGGAATTCACCTCAGGCATGTTCACATCCAAGGTGAACATTTGTCCATTCCTTTCCCCCTTTACAATCAATTTGCTTTGGTTCATCATGTCTTTCACAAAACATCCATTTGGGTTGAATGTCACCTATAAACCTTGTTCCACCATTTGACCTACGGAGACCAAATTTTTTGTTATGGTTGGAACATGAAGTACATTTTTCGAGTATTTTGTTTGCCCATATTGCATGGACAATGGCACCTTGCCAATTTGTGTGATGGGATGTGTAGTTTCATCACCACTTTCCACAAACCCTGGTGTCTTTAAATCCTTTGTGTCTCTAAATCATTTTCCATGACTAGTCATGTGGTTTGAAGCTCCAAAATCCACATACCAAACATTGTTATCTAATACACCTCCTATCATTGAATTTGCCATGTGCTGCATCACAAACAGTTGTTCATCACTTTGATTGCTAGTTGATGCATAATTCCCTTGTTGTAGCTTTCCATTTTGTGCATCATGCTCCTTTTGATAATAGTTCTTTGCCATCTGCCCAGGTTTCTTGCAATAGTAGCAATTTGAGTCGCTATTTGGTTGTTGACCTCGATGACTTCCACCATGACCTCCATGACTTTTTCAACTTCCTTTTCCTCCAAAGTTTTTTCGTCCACCTCCATGAACTTGACCTTCATGTTGATGATGTCCACCATGCGAGCTTCCGTGTTGACTTCGAAATGAAGTTTTATCACCTCTACCTCTACCTCTACCTTTATTAGTATTTGAGTAAAAAACACTTTCTTGTGATCCTCCATTGGATGAAGTACCAACAATTCTCATCTTTTCACTTATAAGTAGTGTTATTAAGTCTTGAAAATCGGAAAATGTTTCTCGAATTGTAATTAAAGTACAAAACTAACTATAATATTTTCCAAGTCCATTCAAGGTCACGGCCACTAGATCTTCATCATCTACAGGGGCTCCTATAGATGCAAAAACATCTACAAGGTTTTTCACCTTTGTAGAATAATCACTGATGTTCATCTTGTTTTTCTATAGATTATGCAATTTTTGTTTGAGCTGCATTTTACAAGCTCGTGTATTGGTGCTATACATTTTCACCAATGTATCTCAAGCTTGCTTGGGTGATTTTGCATCTTGAATATGCATAATCATGGAATCGGACACACTCACAAAAGCCAATACAAAACTTTTTTTGTTTTTTCATGCCAAGTTTTATTGGTTTGAATTTGTTATTGTGTGGGGTTTTCTGGGAGAAAAGGTTTTTTCTCATCACCAATTATGAATTTCCAGTAGCCTTTCCCCATCAAGAAATTCATAATCCTAAATTTTCACACTTGGAAATTGTTCTTGTCTAGTTTCTCAATTGTAATTTGAGAAAGACCATTCGCCATCTCTCAAGGCAACATTCAATGTCTTCTTGGGGTTTCACAAATGATTTTAATTCTTTCCTTGGGTTTCTAAGATTAGGATTAAGGTTTTCCTTCCTTAGGTTTCTAGGATTAGGGTTAGGGTTAGGGTTGAACAAGATAGACCTTGCATATGTATGTATGTCTAAAGTATTATATGAAATTTTATACTATACATAGGTTTTACGTATATGTACATATCTCGTATAATATTTCGTATAGTATCAAATACATGATTACATACCACACTTTTGTATGAAGGTCTTGATAATGTATTTGCGCTTCCCAATCTTCAAACTCCTTCCTTCAAGTTTTCCCAAGTTGTATTTGTTCCACTTCAAAAATTTGTTTTGATGATTTCTCAAAACAAACTTCTGTACAACAACTTTGCAAAGTTACACTGCTCACATATGACCTTGGATCCATGTGAAATTTTGGTGAAACATGTACAACTATGTCTACTACCATCTCTCAAAATTTCAGCTCATTTAAGTTCATAAAATGAGAGATTTTGCCACTTCCTTGAAATCACCTCAAATTAGGACTTGAACACAAAATGACTTACAACTCACTCTCAACAACTCCAAACTCGAAATTTTGCAAGAAATATTAAATATATGTCTTCTATGTCTGCTCAAAATTTCAGCTCTATTGATGATGACTAGAAAAAGTTATCACTTTAAAAAAAAATTGACTTCAAAACTTAGATTGAAATTTTTGGATGCTTAGATCTCTTTCCATAAATATCCAAATGACATGAAATTTTTCTCACATATATACTCCTTTCTAATCTATAAGATCCCAAAGCTGCAAATCCAAAAATGTTCAAACAAAAGATATATGACCAAAAAATCAGATCTAGCATAGAGTCTTCAAAGGCTCATAACTCTCACAAAACACATCCTTTTCTTTTGAAAATGTTAAAATAGAAGTGTCTTATAGTCTTCTATAATCTCTCTAAGTTTCACTCCAATATCTTTTCACAATAGATCTTGATTTAGATATAAAGGTATGACTTCCACAACCCTTGATATGTTGATCTCTTCTCACCTCTTTTCTTTTCTTTTCTTTCTCTTCACATTCTTTCCTTTCCCCATTTCTCTTTTGCACTTAACAAATTCCTATGATATTACTAGAGATTCTCAAGCTCTAGTTCTAAAAACTTTTTAGCTCTAGATCTCTTTCAACTTTTTCATTCAACAACCTAAGCTCTGATACCATGTTAACAAATACGAGATCTACTCAAGTGCAACATAAATCTTTATTGAAAGGAAACTACAACATGATGCTCACAACATGAAACATAACATCAAGAACACTTCAAAGTTTTTGTCACATGAAATACACAAACTTGTGC
>Ga0209611_10002404_pt1 | contig 32930 bp, 20 predicted proteins | sample S1TSphgellanicum_3_FD_187693 | JGI IMG/M metagenome (GOLD analysis project Ga0209611, IMG submission 187693) | Host-associated microbial communities from peat moss isolated from Minnesota, USA - S1T2_Fc - Sphagnum magellanicum MG (SPAdes) (version 2) | ecosystem: Host-associated > Plants > Peat... | reverse complement strand
AAAAAAAAAAAAATCGGGCAGGGAGGATGGGATTTTCGTCCATCCAGAAAACGGCCTCAACGGGCTCATCCGCAACTGGTGCATTGGTGGGTGCTAATTCACTCCAGCCTGCATGAAACCAATCAATGGATGAAAAACCCTGTACAATTTTTATTTTAAAAAAAAGGGCAGGGATGGGAACCCATTCACAAGAAGTACAAGGCATTTAAAAGCACGAGACGAACATGTCACTAAAGAACATAACAATCAGGACACCACTAATATACTATCAAGGGTTGTGTCACACCGTGGCCTTGCCATTTACATCAAAACATATCTTAAGGCAAAAGCAGAATTATGGAAAATCAAATATTTCAGCATGCAAAAATGTAATAATCTTCACAAAAAAACCTCTAAAAGAAACTAAAATCCTTCAAAAATATTATAACTCTATAACTAATCCCGAGTTTCAACACAAGCCAAAATATCATTTTTCAAAACTCCTCATATAAAAATAGAGCTATTACCTACCTCGGGGCCAAAATCCCTTAAGCTGCTACTATACTCTATAATGAGTCTAAACACGATATCCTTGCTTTGGTAGACAAGGCCAATGAAATACAAAGATTGTAAACTAAAAAAAGCTGTGGTCTGTCACAATTTGGCTAACTTAAATAGTGAAATGATAACAGGTCCTGTATTAGATGCTAAAGCTTCAATTCTGTTACAAAGGACCAATTACAGTTTACCTCAGTACCTGGTCTGGTTGGTTTAGCACCTGGTATGGTTGGTTTGGCAGCAAGGTGCCTAATAATAATATATGTTTTTTTTTCTGGTCATTTATTTTTGGCAGTAAAAAAAATCATAATTAGGTACTATACTAAATAAATGAAGGTAATAATGTGCTTAGGGTTTGTTTCAGATTTTTGGCATGTCAGGTAAGGACTGACATGCCAAAATTGGAGCTTCCGAATTGGAGCTTCCCTGATAGACTAAGCCCCCTGACAGAAGCAAGCTTCTCTGATAGGTATACTAAGTGTCTGATGACTAGCTTATCTACCTTAGTAGGACACACCACCTATTCTCTGGGCACTTGGTTCATTGATGATTGCCAGCACTGAGGAGTGTTGATTGACCCACCCATGACCATTATGTTAGCAAGCTTTAACTAGGGAGACTTGTATGGACTTCATTTATATACCACATGGGGGACTAAATGGGGGATAAATATTATCAAACTATTTATGTAATCTATGAACCATGCCTTAACTTCCTTTGTTTGGCAATTTCTTCATTGGCATTTAGGCTTTGTAGCTTGTGACCAGTCCAGAATTTTGCAACCTAGTTCTTATTAATAGAGATATCTGTAATGTAAATCCCCTTTTGGGCCCTTCTTTCATACCCTAACCTCTCTTTCAATCTCTGAACACAAAGTAATGAAATTTTATTAAATAGAAGTCTAAAACGCTGGAACTCAGGATTAAATGCACGAGGTTCGAAAGAAAAAAAATTGGCGAATTTTCGCAACCTTGCGACAAACAAAAAAAAGGACTGGCGAATCCAGCAAAGGGATTTTTGTTCGCCATATCTTGACAAAAAAAAAACTTAGAAGTCGCCAGATTTAGACAGTGTGTTCCTGTAGGTCGCCAGAACTAGGCAGGATTCCAAAAAATCCACTAGTCCACCAGGACAGTCGCCATTTATTGCTAATTAATGCTGAGGTTCCTAGCCAGTGCACCTACTCGAGGAATCTGGAAAAAAAAAAACACTGCTATTGCCCATTGCCTTTGGGTGAATCAGCACCTACACTTGTACCATAGTAAAAACCAGTGTTTTTTCCTACATTCCCTTTTGGGAATTCCTTAATGCCAAAACCATTGTGACAAATAAAAAATACCTTACATGATTGGTTTGAGCATTAAATAAAATATTTTCTATGTTTTTGAAAATTTGCCAACCCATTGTTTTGAAATTTTCAGAAATTCAGTCAAATCAAAAGTCGTGCCATTTTCAATCCAAGTCTATATGTCTAATTATTTAACAATGACACTCACTCCACAAATTGGACACCTCACACAAAGACACGACTTTTTTTCCTACTAATAATATTATATATTCCTTTCTTTCATGTTGAAAAAATCCCAAAACTCAAAATCTATGTGTCAAAATTAAATTCTCAAAATGTTTGACTTATTTGGTAATTACTTTGCCAAATCTGATCAAGGACTACAATATCAAGTTTTTGAATATTGATTTGGCATACTTGATTGAAGAACTACCATAGTACCTTGGTGGCTTCATCACAACTTATATTATTTTTTTAGATATGCTGAAATTTTCAAATTTTACTTTTCATGAAAGAACAAATTTTTAGGAAACAAATTGAAGATTTTTTAGAAATGTTTTATTTTCCAAATTTAAATTTAAAAATCCGAATAATTATTCAGCACAATGTGCTGAAGTTGCCCTTGAACTATGGGAAATGCTAGTTGTGACTGTTTAGAAATTCAAATGACCACACAACATTGGTAAAATTCTCACATTTGTTGAGGTTCCTTGCAAAAAAATGAATATCCTGACCTAACACCAAATCAGTGTCTATGCAACAAATTGCTTTTGGGGGGTTCCTTGCAATGTTGTGGCAACAACTTGTTTTGGAAATTGTTGGAGGTTTATAAAATTTTCATACAATTTTGATCAAATTTGGTGTTTTTAAAGCATTTGTCTCCACTTTTTTTGACTCACAAAATTGAAAACAAATTCCTAGTTCCTTTTAAACCTTATGAATATCTTGTCCTAAGACTAAATTAGGACCACTAAGACCAGCTCTATCCATACCCCGTATTTGGGAGGAAGTTAACCCTAAACCCTAAACCCCCTCCCCCAATTGAAGTTTGTGGGTGTCAATACAAAGTCTTGCACAAGACTTCATGGTGTGTAGGGGGTGCAAGACATGCATGACCAAAAAAACTTGTGTGACTACATAATTAGAGAATCAAGAACCAAACTAAGCAATGTAGGAGTTCAAAATAGTAGTTCTAGTTGGTTTTTTATCCCAAAAAAAAAAGTTTTAATTTTATTTTTATTTTTTCGACTATCACCAATCCAGCCATACAACAGAACCATGCAAGTGCCTTCTAGGATTGTGCACTCACACCCACAAACTTTATAAGAGAATTGTTTAAAATAAATTATTTTTTGGGCCTCTAGCAATGTTTATCACATTCAACGTAATGTATTCATTATCTTTTGATTTTCACCTATAAACATGGAAAATGGGACATTATAAATTGAGAGAGTATTTAACTTCAATCACATGGGCCAAACATTATAACCTATCAATCAAAAGAAATCATTTTACTGTGTAATGCCTTTCACAATTTGTGCAAATTTACTAAGCCAAATGACATCAAAAAACATTTAATAAACCAAACCAGCATGTAAATGTTGCATGTCTTCCAGAATGTATTGTGCAAGCCACCAAAGGAGCTCTTCTAAGAAATTAGAACATGCCCAAAGGTGACATTGCACACCTAAGTTGAAAAAAATGTTCAAAGCATCATGGGCAAAGCTCAACTAATAATGTCGTTGTAATGAAAAGTGTGGTTCATTGGATAGCTTGCAACTTAACTTTGTATCCTAAAATTTAGCTAATCACTCTTCAACTTTTGTTTGAAGTTATTATGATCCTAACTTGGATGCATGATCAACTCTCAATGGGGTAACAAAGTGTGTTTTTTAAAATGAAAGAAAGTTAAATGTTTCCAAATGAAATTAAGCTAAACAAGAAATCGAAACTCAGAGGGAATGAAAAATAACGTAAATACATTCCCACACAAAATGAAAATGTCTGGGATTTAAAGGGAGGCACTCTCAAGACTAGCAATTGTTGAGCTTTTGCTTTAGACAATGCAACTTTTGAAGATGAAAATTTAGAGAACATATTTGAATATATATAAACATGGCTTGAGGATCATGACTTTGAGAAAATAATATTGGGGATTCTCATAAATCAAATGGGTGAAGCATTCGATTCACTCCCCATGACTGGATCTTGAGAGAAAAAGCTTTGGCAAAGTTGTCAATCCTCTTCCATCATGCCAAAGTATTTTCCCCTTGCATAGCTTCATGGCAACACTCTCACTTTCAAATAGAGCCTTCACAATTGATGATTGTAGTGTATGAAATATGAAATAGAATTAGGAGCCCGGTACTCTTCAAATTTTTGCAATGTTTCAAGGAAATTTTTGCAAGGCCTTTCATATATTTTGAGAGAAAAAAAGTTGAATTTTTCATGTTTAGACCATAGGGTCTTGTATATGGCTAGTTAGTATATTGCAAGATTTGAAAAAAAATCTACTTTTCTCTTTTACCTATAGCCAAATTTGGCTTAGTCCTCTTATAAATGATTGATTGCTAGCAAAAAAAATTTCTTTTCATATTTTTTGAGGTCAAAATATTGGAAAAAAAATTCAAATATAAAAAGTAGTCAAATCTACACTTACAAAAATAATCTCAAAATTTTCCTCTTTTTTTGGTCAAAAAATGGCAAAATTTCTCCACAACAAAGAAAAGGGTGGGAAAAAAGGCCCCTTGGTATAAATTTAGTATAAATTTGACTAAATTGGCTAATCTTTAGGAAAAAATTGCCAAACTTTTGATATCACAAAATTGAGAAAAAAGCTCTGAATCCATGTGATTATGTAAGTGGACATCTCTTTATGACACTCACTAGCAGCTCATGAGTTTCTGTGAGGGCTCTTTTTAACTCCACAATGCATGCGGCAAAACACGTTGACACGAGCATTTTGCAATCCTGTCCTGTTCAGTTGTTGTTTTTTTTTGGGGGGAGGGGCAATTTTGTGTTATAGCCAAAGTGGCGATTATCCACAGGAATATTTAGCTAGATTTGGCTACAAGCTAAATTATGAAAGTAGTTTTTATTAAAAAAAAATCCTTCTATCTTTTTGGTTTCCTACTTTGAACCATGTATAATAGAAATCTGAAGATTTTTCTTAAAATTTGGTCGAATTATGGCTATTGAAAAGCTCCAAAAGCACATGATTTTAGCATTTTTTTAAAAAACTAATATTGCATTTTTGGCGATATATAGCTAGCAGAAAAAGGGCTGGTCCTATTCTAGTGTCAGCCATAGCAATTTGTGGGCCCTACAAGAGTCATTTGTTGGGTATTAATCAGCTGGGTTGTCTTCCTGTACACCACAGGAGCAAAGTTCAAATGCTTACTATTTTGGTTTACGTACCTCAACACAACACTGGTGGCTAAGTTAGATTGTGGTCTAGCCTCTAGGGGGTCATAGGAGGGTTTTTTTTTTTTTTTTTTTTCCATCAAAAAAATAAAGAAATTAGAGGATTTTACACTGGAGAAAATAAATAAATAAATAAATAAAATTTAGAATTTTCCCATTTAAAAAAGTCAGCTGGGTTGAATTCCTGTACACCACAGGAAGGAAAGTTCAAGTGTTATTATGCTTATTATTATTAGTTCCTACCAAACAGGTGGCTAAGTTTAGCTTGTGGGTCCGGGGCATTAGTAGCAGGGTTTTCTTTATATATATTGCCAAACTTTCCCAACAAATTAGAAAAAATTCGCTGAATTTACACTATAAAAACACAATTTTTTTGTTGGGTTTTATAGTAGTCAAATTTCCAAATTTTGAAAATAAATTTCAAAACATCAGCTGCTACATACATTGAGTTCCATTAGGAAGCCCAAAATGTAGAAGGATGCTTAGATTTTTTTTACTCTCATTCTTTTATAAGCCAAACCTGACTAATTCATCTTATGGATGACCATGTCAGCTAAATCAAAAGATTGGCAAAAAAAGCACTGACCTGGATTTTTAGCTTTGGCACTGGTTGTGCCAAGTTTCACCCTAAACCCTAAAGCTTGATTGCCAAAATGCTTTAGGGTAGCAATCATTTCTGTCACTACCCCCTAAGTCAATAACTCTTGGCACCAAACAGTCCTAAGGCAATAAATCCTATGTATTAAATGCCATGTGATGTGTTCTACCTATCACCTCAGGTGTCCTCCTCCTTGTCAGTCTTTTCTTTCTGTGAATAATGGCTAAAAGCTGAACACTAAAATTCAAAATTCTGGCGAAAATTCCCTGTGGCAACATGCTCCTCACCCGTACCCCACCGGGTATCACAATGAATTGTTTTTTAAAAAAGTAACCACTCGTCAAATTTCACATCGTGTAATGCCTTTGGCCACAGGCAATACTGGAATCAGGCCTGCCTCGGCTCCGTCTAGCAGAAGCCATTATTGAAATAATGGCCTAGGCCACCCACAGCCTTGAGCATTACCCTACACTTAAATCCTAGGAACTCGGATGTTGCCATGATGTTGAATTGTGAAGGCTTTATGTGTCAAGTAATACCCTCAGAGTGGGTGCTCCTGAAGTCAGTACCAGTTAGGCAGTTGGTTTTTAGATTGGATATATATATATATATATATACCTTATTTTGCTACACCCTCACACCCACCTCAGACGTGACACTTTCTCGAAACCCCATATCACCCTTTATTTGAATTGACAACCTCACTTTTCTAAAATTTGGCCTCAACTTGACTCTAACATTAGCAAATGCCTGAGTGACAAAACCCAATGTGGAACAAGTTTGAAAATTCCCTTGGGTTTTTTCGAAGAAACCCAACTTTGCAAAATATGAAAATCTTTTGCATTTTTTTCAAGGTTCTTTCAACCAAACTTGACTTTCCAAAATATGAAAATTGTTTGCATTTTTCCAAAGGTTTTTTCAAGGAAACCCAATCTTCACAAAACATGAAAACAATTTTTTTTTTGGGGTTTTTTCAAAGACCTATTATCCATTTTGGTATTTTTGTCTAAAGTTCTTGAATTTAAGATTTCTTGTTTCCTACGATGGAAAAAGTGGGATCATTGAACATTCAACACTCAATGTCACAATTTTTTTCTAACTCTTTGAATGCAACATCAGAATGGTAAAGGTCGTCATTTTTTCTTACATATTTATTCATTTACTCAAATTTATTCAAGTATGGTGATGGTGAGTGCATTAAAGGCATTAGATGAAAGTGAAAAAACAAAAAACCTTCCAGTATGTTGTGTTGTTTTTCTTATATTATTTTGTTGTTTCTTGTGTGTTTAGTGTGCATCATTCTTCTTTTAAAGCTCTCTCAATAAGCTCAAGGTGTGTTATGCAATTGTAAGCGATTTGTGATTCACTTCCATTGTCACCACCCACACATATTGCCATTTGTTCATTCTTTCAAATCATCGTTATTCATGATTCACTTTCATTTTCTTCCCCTCATCCCATTTTTTTGTTACAACTATCATGGAATCTTCAACTCCAAACACTTTTCTTAGCATTAAAACCAAACCTAATGGCCTTTATGTTGTTATTCAACGTTTGGTAGTAACAACATTGTGAATAGACCAAAGCAAATAAGCATTGTCTGAAGCCCCCTTTGATGTTGGCATTAATGACCTTATGATGTAAAAGGTGTTGTTGGAGAACTTTAGGAAGTAGGTAAAGCTTTGAAGTCGCATTAGAAATAACTTCACATTTGGGATTTCTTCAAGATGAACAATAACCAACTTATTAATTTGTAGATTCAAATCGTGAGATGCATTGTTTGTCACAATGAAATGATTAACCTTGAGATTTTGGCCTTACACACAAGATACTATAAAAGCCTCATTGTTTATCACAAGGCTAATGGCATATGAATCACGAAAAAACATGTGGAACATGATCATTATGTTTTACCTAAAAAGAATGTAAAGGAAGTACATCTTCGTCTTTAAGTCTACTTGATCAAAAACCAACACTACTAAGAAACATGGTCTAGCACCACTACACACTTCCATTCAAACCCAATTTGAGTGAAATGGGACTTGCCCCATTCCATTATTCATGGACTGTAGTGAAAGTGACATGACAATGTCACCTTCTTGACTATCTAAATGGGTGGGGCTTGTGCCATTCCACCATACATAAGTTGTAATGGAAAACAATTATGACAATGTTACCTTCTTGATTACTTAAATGGAATGGGGCTTGTGTTACTATAGTGAAAGGCAACATGATTATGTCATTTTTTAGATTACATAATTAAGTGGAATGTGATTCATGTCATTCCACCATATAGGCTTATAATGGAAGGCAATTATGATACTACCCATTTCTTGGATGCTTGAATGGAGGGTGAGTGAGCATGTTCACCATTGATTATGTACAAAAATAAAACTTTAAATATTTAATTTGCTTATATGTATGTCACATGCAACTATAATTACATGCTAGATTTTAATGAAACTACATTGAAACCCAAGAAATCTCAAATGCATGGGATGGACATATGGGCAAGGTGTCATACAAAATGTGCATTATGCGGAATTTCCCACAGTGCCCTAAGACCATGGGTAATTTACTTGCGAATGTATTTGTACCATGAAGACTCAAGTGGTGCATTTGAAAACATTGATCTAATCATGAGAAATCTAACATGTATATGTGGACTCAAGCATCATAAGATGATTGAAACCACCATCAACACAATTATATTGATGAAAATGTATATGTATATTTTTGTTATATGGGATGGCCATATAACGTTAGGGCTACCCCATCATTGGAGTGGACATTGGATTCACCATTACAGTACTACTGGAAGAAATGACAATGTGTTTCGAACTATTATCACAAGTTATGCCTTGAGAAGGCGCTATTGTACTTTATGAATAAAACTCCAACAAATTAAATATGTCCTACAACAACAAATAAAATCTAGAAAAATGACATGTGCAAGACAATAGCATGTCCAATAGGGTGTGAACAACGACCTCTTTTCATTCAGGCCCAAACAAAACCCCTATTTAAAACCAAATCCAAATACAATTGTAGCCTCTACTATTGGAATCATTTAGCTTCTACTACTAGAACTACCTTGTTGTAACCCTGTGGCTCTACTTCAAGTCTTTTCTCCTTCTTTCGCAAACATCCACACATACCCAAAGATAAACATTTCTTTCTCCCCTTTTTATCTCCAACTTAGAATCATATTCCTTCAAGTAGCCATGCACCATTGAAGTAAATGGTGACTAACGTCACACCTCTTCGATCCTATTTCTTCTCCACTTTTCCCTTCAGCTACCACTACTATAGTAGTTATCTCCTAGATTAAGGTAGTCAGGTTGCAAACTCAACCTGAATCCCATTCTTCTTAGTTAAACTCAAACTGTACCTAGCTCCCACATTATAAAACATTTTAACCTACCACTTGATGGATGAATCAAATCAACCATGATCTAGATCAATGGATAAAATGACTTTTCGAACATTTAAATCTAGATTTATTTATAGTAATTTGGCACTATTATACTATGATAAATAATGAAAAACCAACCAAGGGTCCAATAATTATGCCTTTAATAATGTGTCATTCAACCTTTATCACTAGGACCTAGGTCCTATGTCACTCATCTTCTATCACTAAAACCTAGGTCTACATCACTACAACCCATGTCATTAAAATGTAATAGATCATTAGTGCCTATGTCACTAAAGTGTAATATTCAATTTCTATCACTAGGACCTAGGTCTATATCATTAGGTGTTTTTCAATCATACTTTACACTAAGACATAGGTCTATATCATTACGACATGTGTCATTCAACCTCTATCACGGACCTAGGTTTATATCATTAAGTCTTTTTTCACTCATCATTTATCAATAGGACATAGGTCTATATCAACTTATGTCACTAAGGTGTAATACATCACTAGTGCTTATGCCATACGGGTTTCCTATCACACTTGGTCTTAATGTAATATGTCATTATGGCCTATGCCAATAAGGCCCATTTCACTCTGTCTATGTCATTCAAGTTTATATTTTCACTTGGGTTTGACCAATGTTATACATCACTAAGGCATATGCTAATAAAACCTCACATGTGTCATTCATGTTTACATTTGTCATGCCCATACATGGCCTCATACATGATGGCTAGTTATGAGCATGCCCATCGTGCCTTTTAGGGTTAATGTACGATTTTAGGGTTAATGAATGTTTTTAGGTGACTGTACATTATTAGGTGCTTAGGGTTTTAGTTTGTTGGCGACTATATAAAAGGTCAAGCCCTTCCCTTCTCTTTTTAATTTTTCTAGAATTCCTTTGTCAAGAGAGTTTCCTTCATAGTCAAATTGGATTTTTAAATGCCCATGGCAACTATTTCACGGCCACCGTCTACGTACATTACATGTTATTTCCTTCTTTGCAATTTAATTATAAAAAAACTACTCTCTGTTGCTTAATGTTGAAAAAGACATATTTCTTTTGGCTTTGAGTTATTGAATTTCTTTTGCTAGTGTTATTATTGCTGTTGGAGGGAGTTTGTGATGTTACACTTCTGCCAACCAACAGAACTGAGATCGGAAGAGCTAGGAAAAGTGAGACCAAATGAGGGAATGATGTATCTTAAAGAGGTTTTTTTTTTCCCCATTTCTTACACACGTAGAGGCCTCCACCTTGAAGATTCGAGATGTTGGGTGCAACATCCAATAAAAAAAAAAGGAAAAATTTTTGCAGCACCGCCCACCATTGCTACAGAATAACACAATGCCGACCACCATTGTTTTCAAACAGTGCCACCACGAGTTGTAACGACGTAAGCTGTAGCATCGCCATGAGCTTGCGACTCTTATAACATTGCAAGCTTACAGCGTTGTAACGTCCTGAGTTGCAGCGTCACGAGCTTGCAACATTGCAATGTCATGAATTGTAGCGCTTATAGCACCACGTTGTTGTCGGCCATTATCGTAGAGCTCACGGGCGCTTTACAGCGCCATCGCAAGCTTGCAACACTATAAGCTATAGCTCTTGCAGTGTTGCATTGTCATCGGCCATCACCGTGGAATTCACGAGCGTTCTACAACACACTAACCTCCAACATCACGTTGCCAATTTCTATCTATTTGTCGAACTTTCGTCCGACCACTAATTTATTATTATTATTTTTTAATAAAAATATTAATATTAATATTAATTAATACATACATTTACATATTCTCGTATTAATACATACATCAGAATCCATTTGGAGGGGTTAATCAATGAGGTACGTCTGTTGTTAGACTTGCTTTCACACCATCACCGTATATTTCGTTACGAACCATGACCTCTACACCCATATACACCATGGATGATGCGATCCCAACTCCTTGATAGACTCAAACGTGAGTCTAAGGTGAAAACAACAGAAAGGTAAGGAGTTGAGGCACGCTCCCTGGTTTGTAGCACTTCGAAAATAGAAAGGCGTGCTAGAACTCCGAGATGGGGACTAAGAAGATTAACAAGCAACTCAATCATTCACACAAACCTGCACAAACCAAACAACAAGTTAGTTAGTGTATAGTTGGAACACTTTTGGTGCATCGACAAATCACACGTAAACACAGACTCACAAGACTCACCATGGTCCAGACTTGGGGGAAGCCACCACCTTCCCCCTTATAGTATACTTTGTGCCTGGCCACAAGGCCAACACTCAAATGTGATTTTGTCCTGAGATTCTCAAGTGGGAGTCCTGAAATTCCCAAAGTTGGGACTCCCTCGACTTTGGGGCCCCATAACTTTGTGTGCAAACCTTTGATTAAGATAAAGTCTAAGGCAAAGTTGGAGCCCTTGTCGAGAACTTTCTAATGGTATGTCGCACGCCTCCTGCACGCATGGAAATCGATGTAGTTCTTGACTTTTAGTGGTCGGGAGTCAAATTGCCAATTTGATTCCCGGCCCTTCTTTTGACCATAACTTGTGTTTTAAGTGTCCAAATGGATCATGCAAGCTCATTTTAGACATGGTGTTCCAAGGGCTTTCCAATGATATAAGTAACTTTTCAATCCAATGGGTTTTGACCCCTGTAATCGCTTTTTGAAAATTCAAGAATCCATCGGGACTCCAACTCCCAAAGTGGAAACTCATTTGGGAGTGTGAGGGTTCAATCCCTCACACTCTTTTGCCCTCCTAGGAGCATGAAATGTGACTCCCGAACTTCACATTTGGCCCACACCTTCACAAGCTTTTGTTTTGGTTGCAAGCCCAAGGTTAGGGTTGTGACAATGGAGGTTAATAGTTCTTTTAGGAGAATTGAGAAGTTCAGCGTAAGGCTAGGTACCATTTTTTTGAGGGAATTCAAGGCAATTTTCTCAACTATGGTTTGTGACTCGGAGCTCAAGTATGGCGCTAATTACACCGAAGTGTTTGCATTCAAACAACTATATAACATAGTTGTTTTTATTGTATAAGGATTGTAAGTTCTAATAGAAGTTATGACAAGATTGGGTTGTTATTCTTTGTGCTAATAAGATAATATTTAGTCCTTCAACTTGACAAATGTTAAGTTTGAAAGGTATTTGCTTGAACCAATACCACTAAAAGGTCTTTGGTATTCCTCCCCAAAAAGGAATATTCATTCAAACCTTGTTTGAATGAGTTTTTCCACTTTCATTTTTAATTGTTATAGGCTAATTGAGAGCACAACTCCTTGCATAACCAAAACCCAAGCAACCACAACTTGATCTTCTTATACTATTAGCACACCCCGTAGTTCAAGTTTTCTAAATCTTGTTTTCCCATACAAGTGATCAGACAATGAAGTAATAGGTATGTTCTAGTGCCCACTTGCCTTCCTCTCAATAAAGTTGTCCTATTTCAATTGCATCCATGACCTCCTCTAATGTTTCATTGTTCCACTTGCCTTTAGTGTTCACATTATTGCATTTATCAACTCTTTTCTATTTTATTATTGGTTCATGTTCAGAAGATGGTGGGACATTTTCCTCATCTTGGCTTGGTTAGTCCTTGAATCCACTTGGCCTCCTATGAAGCACATTCAATAACATCATGATCTAAATCCCCCTAGGCCCAACCTCTAGCACTTTAGGGTTGTGTGCTTTGATTCTACAGAGGTAGTATTTGAATTTTTTATATTTTGTCAAGGTCTCAAGAAAATATGAAAGATCAAGGTATGTGTGAAATGCATATGTTTATAATTGTTGGGAAGAAATGATCAATGTATAGAATTGTTCAAAGTCATTCCAAACTAAATTCTTGTCTATTGTTTCTATATAGGCGGTAGATATGTACAAAAAACTACAATTTCTTATAATTGGATGCAATATGCCTCTCTTATAAACACCTATGTTGTATCTACAAACTATAAAACTTTGCACCCAGTGGCAATATAGAAACTTTTTGAACTTTCGTTGTAAAACTAATTTATTGTGCAAGTTCACCTTCTTGGATACAAGGGTGTAAACCTTGGTTCGACAATAAAGATGTAGAAATAGGCCCAACAATGAATTAGGGCTTGAATGTAAGTGAGGAAGGGAATCACAACATCCTTTTAACAACCTTAGACACACAACATAAGTTATAATAATGGGGGGGAAGGAGGGGTCCAATGCTCAATGAGATAGAACAAGAGGACAAATAGTAGTAGGGGTTGGGTTGAAGATGAAAAAGTGGATAAGGAACAATAGTCATTGAAGATGAATAATAACATTAAGAATACGAACAATATTTGTCAAGGATGAATAAGAAGATTAGGAGGAGCAACAATAGTTACTAAGGATGAACAAGAGGATTATGAAAAACAACAACAATTGTTTGGGATGAACAAGAAGATCAAAATGAATAGTAATGGTTGTTGAATAAGAACAAATAACAATAAGAACATCAAGAGGGTACCAACTAATGAACAACAATAATGGAACAATAAAAACATAAAAAAGGTCACCAGTTAAAAAGGAACAACAATGGAGCAATAAGAACATTAGGAAGGTCATTAGTTGAGGAACAACAATAATGGAATAACAAGAACATTAGGAAGGTCATTAGCTAAGGAACAACAATGGTGGAACAATAAAACCTCAAGAGGGTCACTAGTTGAAGAACAACAAGAATATTAAAAGGATCATTAGTTGAGGAGCAACAATATGGAATAACAAGAACATCAAAAGGGTCATGTCAACTAAAGAACAACAACAAGAGAACAACAAGATCATCAAGATGAACACTAGTTGAGGAGCAACAAGAGGTTCAAACCATGGAGAGTTGAATTCCCTTGAAACCCAAAAAGAACAATAGTTGAGGAGCACAAGTTAAGGAGCGCAAGGAGAGGACCTTGTTGAACTTTAGGAGGAGCACTAGGATCAATCAAGAACAAGACACCTTGATGAGCGCCAACATTTGCACACACAAAGAATTTGGAGTTAGGTCATGTCTTTAAAAGAGTTGGGAAGATGCACCTAATTTTACCCTCAAGACAACATGCATTGATCATGTTCTAAGAACACTAGAAAACAATCCATGAGTAAACACTGCAAGAGCTTTGCAAGAGAGAACCACGACACCTTCATGAGAGAGAATTTGAGCGGGAAGAAAGAGAATCCAAACGGGAGCTTGATCCTTGGCAAGCAACAACGGGTGGAGGAGAGGAGAGGGAATGGGGGGAGGTGGTTTAGGCTTTTGGAGTGAAATCTTGTGAGAGAACGTTTGAAAGTTAAAAAGTTAAGGATTAACAAACTTTTAGGATTTGATCACGAAACAAATTTGTCTCTTTTAAGGTTTTGATCTCAACCATTAAATAAATATGTTTGATTTTTCGAAGGACAATGATCAATTTGAGTTTGAGATTGTTTGATAATATCATGGATTTGTGACATGTGTTAGCTTTAGTATGTGCGTTGATAGGGTGTGCATTGCTTGAAGATAAGTTGGAAAAATGGTTGGTATCTTTCTTTTTTATAAAAACAATGAGATTGAGAACTTTCAGAAGCCATATCCTTTGCATCTGTTGTCTAAATCCAATGATATAAAAGGCGTTAAGTGTGCCCAGAGTTCATTTACAATCCATCTTGGGCTAACCGAGGTCTTTTGAGATCACAATGTTTGGCTGAATTCTTAAGTGTACTATGACCAGCCTCTTTACCCGACCCTGAACCAGTAGCGATTCTTTGACAAAAAAGAAGAAATGCCCAACATTGGCAAGCACCTGGCAGAGGTGATGGCATTTCCTTGGAGAACACCCCCATTCATGCTAGGGGCATTACCTGACATAAAGAAGACCCACATGGTTTTTTTTGTCATGGGTATCATAGTCATAGGAAAGAAAAGAAGGTGAGTATTTTTTTTTTAAAAGGATGAAAATTTGTGTTAAAAGTAAAAACACCTAGGAGAAGATTTCACTTCACTTTACCAAGATCCACACAATGTACTTATGAAACCATGACAAAATTTATAGAAAGAAAGCACCCAAGAAAGTGAGAGAAACAAAAACAAGGGACAAGGACCAAAGTCCAGGCAAGCAAACAGCACAAATTTTTGTGGCAGGCCACAAGGAGAAAAGGGAACCACTAACAACCATTGAATCCTCCACCAGCTGCATGAAGCATATCAACTAAAAAGAGGGGACGTAAAGCCGATAAAACTAATTGACATGAGTCATTTTCTAAAGACCAATGTATTTTTATTTAAATCTGTTCAGTGGCCTAACCACCTCCCTCCCCCCTAATACCTAGGTGACCTACCCTCCCCCCTCCCCCCTCCCCAAATTCAAGGTGGTATTTATGACTGTCCATGTGCTTCGCAGTGGCAACAGCCACCGCATCCGCTGCACTTCATAAACTCTCTCTCTCTCATCACTCTCGTGAACTCGTTTTGCATCATGGCGTTGATGAGAGAGTTGCTGGAAACTGTTGTAAATTGGCCAATTGATTATTGAACCCTAGACTAGAGCAAAGGCGGAAAAAAAAACGTACCAAATCTTTCTTTCAACCACCAGCCGAAAGCAAAAGCAAATGCAGCAGCACTTATAACCCACTTCCTGCATTCATTCGTCATCAATTGCAGCTGCTGCGTGTATAGAGTAGAAAAGAAAACACAAAATTTGTTGGGAATTGGGTGTACCACTAGAGTTCACATCCAGAACGAGTTTCTTGTTGTTGTTGTTGCTGCTGCTTATTATTTCTTCTTTTCCTCATTGCTACAGTCGTTTCTGAAGATCTACAAATTGTCCTATTTGTTTGTAGTATCCCGCGAGGATCATTTTTTTCTCCACAGTTGTGATCGATTTCTTTTGTCCTGTTTGTTTGTAGTATCCCCCGAGGATCAGTTTTTTCTTCACAGTTGCGATAGATTTCTTCTTGTACAAGGGAAATGTTTTTTTGAGGTTTTGTTTGGTCTTTGAGGAGTTGCAGAGAGCAGGAGGAGGATTTGGAGTTTGAGAGCAAGTTTTTGAGATAAAAGTCTTGTTTTGGGTCTTCTCAGGAAGTTTTGTTTTGTGGGAAGAGAAGGAGGACTAGATCAGCAGCAGCAGCAGCAGCGACTCTCGACAGATTATGGCTCCCAGTAGGGCGGTGGGTGATGTTGTTCTTCTCAGCAGTCCTGCAGCAATTGCAGAAGAAGAAGAAGATGCTATTCTGCAGCAGCTCCCAGCTAGCATTGCAAAGCTTAGTCTGGTGGCAGCAGCTGATGATCAGGATGAGCTGCTGCAGCCTGAAGCTCCTGGAGGGGAACACAAGCTGCCTGAATCAGCAGCAGCAGCTCCTCCTCGAGGAGAACTGCATATCTTTCGTTCCAAGTTACCTGACATTGACATTCCGGATCACATGACATTGCCGGAGTATTGCATGGAGAGAGCATCACAGTGGCCGGATAAAGCAGCAATCATTGACGGAAACAGCGGCAAAGTACTGACGTTTGGGGAACTAGATCTTCGGTCGCGGAGGGTGGCAGCCGGGCTAGTGACACTGGGAGTGGAGAAAGGCGGTGTAATAGCCGTGCTACTGCCGAATGGCGCCGAGTTTGTCACTGTTTTCCTGGGAGCTGCCATCCGAGGAGCTATAGTCACCACTGCCAATCCTTTCTACACTGCGGCTGAGCTCCAGAAGCAGATCCGAGTGGCCAATGCAAGCATGGTGGTGACTCAATCTTCTTACGTCGAGAAGCTCAAGAGCTTACAAGACGATTTCTCCATACAGATTATGACAGTGGACAAGCATGTGGATGGTTGTCTGCACATCTCTGTGCTCTTGGAGGCCGACGAGAGCCGATGTCCCGTGGTGGACATACATCCAGAAGACGTTGTGTGTCTTCCGTTTTCTTCCGGCACAACTGGTCTGCCTAAAGGGGTGATGCTCACCCACAAGAGTCTTCTCTCCAGCGTCTCGCAGCAAGTCGATGGCCAAATCCCCAACTTCTACATCACCAGTCACGACTCTGTCATGTGTGTCCTTCCCATGTACCATATCTACTCCCTCAACTCCATCATGCTTTGTGGTCTTCGTGTGGGTGCCACTCTCGTCACCATGGCCAAGTTTGATCTCCCACTCATGCTGGAGCTCATTCAGAAATACAAGGTATAGAAAAAAAACATTTCTTCTACAAAATTCTGTTATTTTTTTCTCCTCTGTTCTCTTCTAACACTAGTCTTCTCTGTCTTGTCTCTCTCAAATCTGTTAGTTTTTGGTGCTACAGCAGCAGCAGAGCAAACTCCTATCTGCTGCTGCATTGCACCCTTGGCTCCCACTACACATTCAACTACACCAAACACGACATCCATGACTAAATATGACTTAAGTGATGGGTCTGATTCAATTACAGTCGAAATGGACAAGTCGCAAAATAAACCTTGTTTTGGCATAGCCGGTTAGACTCTCTCATTCAATTCCCTTTCTTGTGCAACACTTCCCTGCACAGCTCTCACACATGCAGTAGCTCCCACTAGATCATATTCAATTCAGCTGCAGAAGAATTGGTATCAGTCAAGTCCACTGGTGGACTGAGTTATTCTTATGAGCCCCACCCCATTTGCATTGCTTGCAATGCAGCTAGACTTGAGATTCAATGTGCTGGATGCATCATGCATGCAAGCATGCAGGCAGCAGTTGAGTTCATTGATCAAGTCCTTGAATGATCTGTGTAACTTTTTTCTGCACTTGGGTTAGAAATTGAGTCTGAGGTTCTTGAGAGGATGATGATATTGGGAAGAGCAAGCTTTTGTTTGTTTCCTTCCAGGACTGAACAAAGAAATGTCTTTTGTTTTGGAATTTATCTTCTATGTGTAACAACTGATGTGTGTCCACCCCTCAGGTAACTGTATTGCCGGCAGTGCCACCCATAGTTTTGGCCATGGCAAAGAACCCTATCGTGCCAAGTTATGAGCTCTCGAGTGTGAGAATGGTGATGTCTGGTGCAGCACCTCTGGGGAAAGAACTGGAAGATGCATTTAGGGCTCGATTACCACAAGCAATCATTGGCCAGGTAATAATATAAAGGTGCAACAAACGATGTGGCATATGCTCCGATTGAATGCTATGGATGACAACCCCTTGTTTTTATTCATCACAATTTTCTTGTGTCTCGGTTGCCACCTGCTACCTTTGATGGAATTCTTCATAGTTGGTGTCAGGAAGTCTTACCCAACATAATGGGCAAGGGCTTGACCATTCCAGCTTGATCCATAGTACTCTCTGGGTGATAGGTACTCTTTGAGAGGAGAACCTGACGGATTGAGATGTTGATTGTGTTGAAAACATACTAGTGTGGTTCTTGATGTGGTGGCCAGGGATATGGAATGACAGAGGCGGGTCCAGTGCTTGCTATGTGTTTGGCATTTGCAAAAGCGCCATTCCCAGTGAAATCTGGCTCGTGTGGAACAGTGGTGCGCAATTCTGAGGTGAAGATTGTTGACAATGAAACAGGACTTTCACTGACATACAATCAGCCTGGCGAGATTTGTATCCGTGGACCTCAGATTATGAAAGGTTAGTAGTCTTGCAGCAGCTGCTGCGTGTGGGTTATACTTTTTGTTGAGCTAGTTGAACTGTTCTTGTCATGGCATGCAGGACAATGCACTTATCTCAAAATCACAGATTTGAAGCCCAATTGTGAGCACTTGTAGATCACAACAATCTGATGATGGTTTAGACAGTTAGTTTTCTTAAGAATACCCATGCCAAAGTGCTAAAGTGTAATTGTTGAACTGCAATGAACATGATCAAATGTTGCTGATCAAAGTAGAGGAAGCCAGAATCAATACCAAATGAGGATGTACTCCAGAATTTACTTCTGATCTGCAATGGTCAATCTATATTCTGCCAGGATATTTGAACAATCCTGAAGCAACAGCACACACAGTAGATGAAGATGGATGGCTCCACACAGGCGACATTGCTTTCATTGATGAAGATGAGGAGATGTTCATTGTAGACCGTGTTAAGGAAATCATCAAAGTGAAAGGTTTCCAGGTAGAGTTGGCTCTCTCTCTCTCTCAAAGAAACTGTGACACAGAGAAAGAAACTGTGAGAAACTGAACTGCCTAGTTTGGCACTAAAATGTTTCACCTTATTTCTAGAGACTGGTAAAAGAAAAACCTGGAATGTGAATGATGAATCCCAAATTTTCAGGAACTGTTATTCTTTGTTTCATGACTGTCTTGGGGTTAGGCCTTGTGACCTGAGCTCTCTCTGTGTGCATGGGTGTTTTACAGGTGCCACCAGCGGAACTGGAAGCACTTCTCATATCACATGAAGGAATCCTTGATGCTGCAGTAGTTCCGTAAGTGGTCACACCCATTGATCTTTCCATTTGCTATCTATCGATTACACTGCTTCCAGCTTAATGGGCAGCTGACCTCAACAAATCTATGTATCTGAGCTAGGACCGAACATCCTTGAGTAATGCTGATAGTATCATCCCAAGGGCTACTGTGTATCATCTGGTCAAAGGATCCATGAGTGGCCATATGCTTTCAAGGAGTGAAAATGTTACTGTGTTGGTGATGATGGGTGATGATACTGAACAACTGGTTGTGTACTTCTGTTTATGACAGTCGTAAGGATGAAACATCTGGAGAAGTTCCAGTTGCATTCGTAGTACAATCTCCAGGTTTTCATCTCAGCGAAGAGGAGGTTAAAACCTTCATTTCAAAGCAGGTAAAATTTTATTGTCTGATCATCCACCATTCGAACTCTGCAGGACCTTGTAATTAGCAAAAGCAATATTGTTTCATGAACTGTAAAATGGTCAAGACTACCAGGCAGAAATGAGCATCTTTTTGGCTTTAGTGTTCTGCTGCTTTTGGTTCTCATTACAGGAATTCATTGTGATCAGGGCTATTGAGGTCCAGTTTGCCAGATTCTCATCCTGGATATTACATTCAGTTATTCTAGAAGCATCTTAGTGAATCTGGTTAGATGGGTAGGTTTGATGTGTCTCGATCAGGTTCCAACATCCAACGCCCAATGGAGGAATCTAAGATATTCCACTGTAGCCATCAAGCAGCTGATTTGTGCACAAAATGTGATTGCATGATTTGGGTTCTAGGGAAATGCTATGCAGCTTTGCTAAAATTGAATGAGAGATGGGTTCATTGTGTAGCACTCACTAGCTGGAGCATGTCTAACCACAACTACAAATACCATGACAATGCAGGTTGTGTTTTACAAGAAGCTTCATGCAGTACACTTCATTGACAAGATCCCAACCACTCCTTCGGGTAAAATCTTGCGGAAGGAGTTGAGAAATAAAGTGTAGAAACAGCGATATATTTGCTGGCTGTCCAGTGCACAGGCCATGATTTGTACGTATCTATCCAAGCTTTGTCCCTGGACTGCTAATTTATCTACTGTAATCAGTGCAGTCTCAACACTAACACGAGTCTTCAATTCTGCTTCTGTAACCCTTGGCCTCAATTTGAATTAGAGGCAAAGTATGAAAACTTGAAGTGATGCAAGTAGAGAAATTACTTGTCTGACTACCCATCTACAAGAAGAGGCAGCCCTACTTACAACAACACAATGTGGCCGGAAAAAAATGGGGGTCCTTTGTTTTTTGAAGGTCACCCAAGACTGTCAAATGGATGAATGTATTTATTATGTATGCTCAAAATGGACTTGCAACCTGAGTGAAAGAAATTAATTGAATTGACTAGTCTGCAAAATCAGATGGGATGAAAATAGGTTTGTGGGATGAGAAGGTGAGCATTATTTGATCTATGTAGAAATCTTGAAGAGGTTTGAAATGGTGTGTCAACATCATACTTTGATGGTGTCTTGATATTGAAAAAGATGCCCAGGAGGTGGTTGTCATCTGGGGCAAAGCCCCAAAATTTACAGAATTCTACACCCTTTGCATAGTGAAGAGGTTTGAGGTTAAGTCCTTGATACCTTCAAAGAGGAAATGATTCTGTTAATTCTCTAACAAATCCCTAGTGGTCCCACTTTCCCCTCCGACCATCTAAATCAGTGGTGAACCGAGTGAATCAAAATTGTGGTGCAAACCCCCCTCCTAAAGATAGTGAATTTGCCACCATCTCCCCATGGGGCAGCTTGTGAATCTCAGTTGTGGAACTTTCTTTTTCCTTATGGTTATTAGAATACAGAAGAGAAGTCTGAGAAACTATAACCTGAATACCACAAGACTATTTGTCTTTTATTGTGCTTCATGGGTGAGTACAGTGTGCAAGGGAAAGTCATGGTGAAGAACCAAATTCAGACTGTTGATAGGTAGCTGCATGGGTTGTGAATATGTCTAGCAATTGACCAGTACATGAGGTGAATTTTATCATTTGCACGTATCTTGCTTAGATTGAAATGAAGAATTTCTTATTTGTGTTGGAACTGCAACTGTGTATGTTGCATGATTGCTGATTGGTGGACATAGCAACAGCTGAATTACAAATGGATTAAATTTGTGTGCAAAATTATAGTAGGATATGAAGATAAACTTGTATCCATGCTCATGCCACTTCATTGTGGAACAGTTGCAAATACTGCAGAGTGCTAGAAAACTACATGACCAGAACTCCCTGGTGTGTCTTGTGAAGGTCGTGCAATTCCCAAGCAACAACCTGCATATGTTTAGGTAAGGGAGAAATTGAATGAAGCAAGAGAAGCAGAGACGAATTTACAGGTTGAAAAACACAGATGGTAGTTTAACCCTAAGCCCTTTCAAACTTTGTCTGAATACAAATTGCAACTTATGTGTCTGTTGCCTTCAAAATTTAAGCACAAGTAAATGGGACGATAAGATATGCAATCTCACACATGAATTTGAATTTGTATATTGTTGACAAAAAAGCACCATCTCTCTCTCAATGGTCAAATCACTTATCTTGTATATGCCTAATATGTGCTTAAGAGGCAAAAATCATGTCTAAATTGAGAATTTGATATGACGTTGAAAATATGTTATCAATAGCTATAAGAAAGAGAGGTTGCATGTCCCATTTGGTTTATAATTTAGAAATTATGGTTGTTTGAAATTTCAAAACACAATTTGTCCCAAAACTAAAAATGATTCCTAAAACTTTTATCATTTTGATAGAAGTGCCATAACAACTTGTAGAACATAATGTAGGAAAAGGGTGGTGCCTCTTCCTAAGTCCAAGCCACAGTGAATTTTATGATTATGTATGAGCTCCTAGTTAATCAGTGAACCAAAATAGAGTCTGATTGCATTAATTTCCTTCTTGTTTGGTTTGATGAGTGTTAGGTGTATATCATATTTTTATATCTACCAATTTTGGTTTCTAAATTTCTTTAAAAAACCAAACTGGACTTAAATTAATTAATTATTTTTTTTCATTTGTAATATTTGTCAAGGATATGAAATTTCTTATTAAAAATCAAAACTCAGATCTTACATTTTGAATATCCTGAAATAAAATATTTAATGCAGTTCTCATAATCAAGATAACAATGTTTTTATTTTTATTATAGTGTTATAAATTACAAATAACATGTCCACAAGCTCATCTCATTCAGGTTCATCTTCATGTTTTTAAAATTCTTCTTCTAAAGAAGCATAAGCTTCAATCAACTCTATCAAGTTAGAAAGAAAAAAAAACTCACCCTAGGATCAATTGGCCAATTCTTGCTTACAAATATTAATCTCCTTGAATTTGTTAATATCCCAACCAAGAAAAGAAATCCTCTTAATGTCAATCTGGAATCCCATAATCCCAAGGATTTGACAAGCAACGAAAACAATAATTGGAAACAAGGACTCATGTTTCCCCACCACTCCATAATATGTTTAATGTCCTTTGCATTAACTTGGTACTTCCAAAACATTTGCATTTCCATATTCACCAACTCTTTGGCTAGTTCATTAGTCTCAATAGTCATTTCTAAGATGTCGAAACAAAAATCTTCATCATTTAGTTGATTTGCCATAGTTTCAAACTTTAACACATGGTGAAGTACATGGTGGCATTTAAATAACATTGGAAACAAAGACCATGTATCATATTCTTCCACCATAGAAACAACTTGTGTTCTTGACCAATAAAAAAAGAAACCAATTTAAAATTTTAAAATCTTGGGTCTAACATTAGAGATAAAATATTATGGGTTTTATTTTCTTCATACTTTGTTAAGAATGAAAGAAAACCACTTAAAACATCACATGCATTTTTATGTTGGACACAAACATAGACAACTCCAAAGCCACAACCATAACATGTCCCATCAAATTAACTATAAAGGGTGTCATTCCAAATTTGTCTTTTAGTTTCAAAGCGATGGTAATTGTTGCATGCAAGGCATTTGGAAATAACCAACATTCGCTCATAAGATTAGTCAATTTTTTTGCAAATGCCCATCCTGCAGTTTTAAAAACCTCAAATAAACCAATAGTAACATGTTTTGGATTCAAATTAAATCTTGACAAATTTATGACCATGACAAACATGTTATGAACACCCTCGGACATGTAAATATCAAAATTAACAATGGTAGAGTGAAATTTATCAAGTATGTGCAAAACATATGTCTACTTGGTTTTCTCCACCAAACCAAGCAAAACATCATGTGAAAAAAACTTTCATGAAAAGAATTAGACTAGAGGACACAAATGCAAAGTCAAATGTTTTAGCCACACAACTACACAAATTGTGCAGGCAATTGGTTTTTTACAATCAAAAGTGTAAAATTCTCCAAAAACTTTTGCTCCTCCACATCATCCTTTTTGGAAGGGTTTTTTAGAAGCAAAAAAATTAAAAATGGATGAACCAAATGAGTTTGGTCTGTTTTTAGCAAATTGTCTCTCCAAACTTCCTCTCATTACGTAGTTCACTTCCTTTTCAAAATAAATAAATAATAATGAATGGGTTCCATCAATATGTTTTTTCAAATAGGTTATTCCACTTGTCTTGCAATAAGATATTAGATCCTTCATTAATTTCATTCTTGGGTTAAAGGAAAACATAGGATTGGGATAACACGATATACAATGCATGATTTAAGGTGCATCAAGTGTCATTTTTCCATTGTCATTCACATACAAAAATGACCAACATAAAACATTGTGATAATATGGCCTTCATTTTTTCCTTTGGGAATGCAATAGTTCCAAAAATTTCTTCATTTTTTGATTATACTTTCTTTAGTTTGCAAACTTAGGTCTTCTTGAGTTTCTTCCATTACTTCATCTTCACATTCAACTTCATTTATAAATATTCACAGTATTCACTCATGATTAATGTCTTTTCATTTCCACTAGACCCTTCCATTTTTTATGCAATGTTCAACAAGGCCAAGGGTGGAGAAACTTAAAAGAACAAAATGTTTTGTAAACAAAGGTTTTAATCCATGGTTTAAGGTGAAATATGAAATGTGTTGTTGATATTGATGCCTAAAAAAATAACGATGAAAACATTTACAACATATATAAGCAAGAATAAAACTCCCTCACCATTACAAGATCAAAAGATGTGCAAAACATCCTTTAATGCAATAACTATTTTATAAAAATCCCTACAAAAATCAACATTAAAAAAAATCAAAGATGGAACTAAATGAAATAAAAGACTATCAAAAGACTATAAAAAAAACAAAAAAAACACACACATAAAATGAAAATAACAAATTTACTTCACAAAAAATGTTCCAAACTTACAAAATGCAATAAAGGTGGGGTACAAGTTTAAATAACATGAAGGGAAGACACAACAACATCATCAAGGCAAGAAGTAGTAACATGAAGGGAAGTGTTAATGTCATCACAAATTTATAAGTTTCATGGGTTTGTATCATTTACACATTATATCATGCATTATTTAAACACGGAAGTCATGTGTGTCTTTCATATGTAAACAATACGAATAGACGCACAACATTTGTGTTTAAACAATATGAACATGCATATGACATTCATGTTTAAACAATGCACACAACATCGATGTTCAAACAATACAAGTAGATGAATGACATTCATGTTTATTTCATACAAACCTATGAAAAACAAATTTCACACAACTATTATTGCCAAATCATGACCCATGAAATTTGTGATGATGAAACAAACAACAACAATGTCAAGGCAAGAAGTAGTAACCAAAAGCAAAAAACAACAACCAAAGGCAAGAAGCAACAATGCGAAAGCAAAAAATAGCAGTTTGAAGGCAAGAATTAATGGTTCAAAGGCAAGAAACAATAGCATGAAATCAAAAAGTAGTGGGTGAAGGCAAATACCAGTAGTGCAAAAGTGATGTGAAAGCAAACAATAGTAATGTGAAAGCAAAAAACAATGACACAAAAGCAGGTGGTAGTAGCACAAAGGCAAGTAGTGGTAGTGTGAAGGAAAAAAAATAATGCAAAGGGAAGAAAAAACACAAAACAATAACAAAAAATTTTAATAAAAAAGGGCCTAAATGTAAACTCAAACCCTTTTATATAGTAACAACATTGTTCATAAGATTTGAAACAATTATGTTGGAGTGTTGGTTGCTTCAAACATTCAATTTTTAAAAATGTAACTTTAATGAACCTTTAAAAAATAATTTATTCACTGACTTGATATTTGGATCTAGGCAAGGAATTGATATCCTACCTAAATATCATTTATGTGATATCTAGATTGATCTCCCAATATTATATGGCCAAATTTTTAAGTTATGAAATTCGATGGTTAGGACATCACCCCAAATATCACATAAATGATATACGACATATATCAAAAAGAATATTTAAGTGTGATATCCATGTTTTCTAAATATCCACCCAACATTAGTTTGTCTAATTTGATATGATTGAAAGTTCAAATTGAAAAGTCAACCCATCGTAGGCTTATCCCAACGCTTTAATGTCACTTTCAAGATTAATATTTTAATGTGAACAGTTAGGCTCATGTACCCAAGATTTTAAAGTCTTTTATAACAAATCATGTTGAAAAGTTTACCGTCATATCTTGTGGCAAGCTTTTGGGGCCACATCACATATTACACTTTCAATTATATTTTTATGCAATAAAAATCTTAATCTACATATGGGTAAAAAGATAGCTAGCTAGGTGGTTCACTTTTGGCCTTGTGAGAATCCATTTTTAACACTAAAGCTAAACTTTCACAATATGATAATTAAGAATTTATACATGTATGAACTCAATATCCTTATGTTCCCATTAAAAAATATGGATAGTTCCACAAGTTTGTACATATATTTGATTAAAAAAAAAACATAAATACAATTGGATTTGTATTATTTTACATTATTAGTTATGATCGAATGATAAGGTCGAACAATTCTTTGAAGATCTCCATGATGGGCTTAAGGTGGCAATCCATATATACATTTTGAATATGCTTATAATAGTAGTAGATTCATCATGAATCCCTAAACATTTACTTAAAAATAATAAGCATGTTCCCATACATCAATACCCAACAATGGAATTAGACCCTTGGATGTTAATGGATTAGGGTTGTCAAAATTGATTTGACACACCCAAATTATGTTCATCATCATGTCAACATCCACCTAGATGTGTCAATTTCATCCATCAAGATGAACATTGACCATTTTTTTTAGCAACCGAAATTTTTTGATTGCCCAATTTTCTTGTTAGTGAATTGGGTGACTAAAAATTTTCAGTTTTCAATCAAAGATTTTTTTGATCTTTGCCCAAAAATGTTTTGGGCATTATCCAAAAAATTTCAATTGTTCAATCAACAATGGTTTGATCTCCACCATTGATCCAATGACTAAAACAATTTTGGTCATTGCTTGAAAAATTTGGTTGCTAGCTTGGGCAATCAAAAAATTTCACCTATCCTATGGACCATGGTTCAATATCCACCATTGATCTAGTAATTGAATTTTTTTAGTTTTTACCCAAAAAAAATTTGGTCATTACTCGAAAAAATTTCAATCCCTATCCAAATTGTTTTTGGATGCCAAATAAGAAATTTTCAATTACCACATGAGTATGGCCACCAAAAGTTGCTTTGGTTGCCACAAGGTTTAAGGCAACTAGATGATGCAATTTTTAGTCACTCATGATTGTCTTTATGGCAACCCAACTTCATTTTGACCTATTGACCTAGGTTGACCTTATTCTAATGTGATTTTAGGTTGCATTTATGTTCAAACTAATGTGTTGCATCATGACGAACATTCGGATGATGTGACGACCTTATAATGGATCCTAAATGAAAAGATTAATACAAAATTATTCCAATATAAATTTTTCTTCTAACCCTCTATAACATGCCCCTAGTCATCCAAAGAGTTAAGTGAAATTGATGATCTTCCTTTAGGAAAAAAACAAAGCAAAGTTTTAACTACTAATGAGTTAGTGGCTTTCAAACATTTGTTTGTATAAAATAGTTCTAGAAGTTGTGGTCTCACAATTAGTTTCCTTAATGAAATTTGATGTTTTTTCTTTTCATATTTATATTACAAATGAAATCCAAAAATTTCAAGAAATGCATTGAAAATTGATTTCCAAAGTTGATCATTTTGAGTTCAAAACCACTTGGATGTTAAAATCACAACACCTTGATTATTGAAATGAAAGTAACACTTGATTGGTAGTTGTCTCTATTGTAAGCCATTTCAAGTCCTTGATTAGTCAACCAATGGTAAAATAATCTCAAATTGAACATCCAAAATGAATTTTAACCAAAAAACTAAAATGATGGAATTCAACATTTGAAAATAAAATGCACATATATCACAATTCAAACACAAAGTAACATACCATCTAATTAAATCCTTGCACTATAGTCCCATAATATTCATTTTTAACATCCATTTATGCAAGGATTCAAACTATGATTCAATAATCAATGCTAGATTTTGTTACAACATGTACATGCATATAGAGTACCAATGCAAAGATCATCCCTTGATAGCCAAAGATGCTGAATCTTTTGCTACATTTGATTAGGTTTGCCTTGAGAAACAAGAAAACCAATCCATGCAATTGTCACATTATATTTGCACTACAAGAGAAATCTTTGGAAATAGATTGTAATTTAAGTCAAGGTGTTTAATGTCAAAAAAAACTTTTCACAACCTTTTCCATTAAAGCCTCCTACATTATCAATAATGTGTAGTTCTTCCATATTTGTAACCCAAAACCTTCACATCATAAAATGTTTTTATGTTTACAACCAAAAAGGTAGAATTCTACCATGAGTTAGTGTTCATGGTAATACCAATATTGGATTGAACTGAATGTGAAGAAAACTTCCAAATGAAGGAAAAAACAATAAAGAAACAAGACACGTTACCTTCACTATTGAAATTAATGGTAGATTGTAGAGCAATGATGGTTTGTAGGTCCAAGGTGGAGCTTAGTTGCTCCGTAGCCTTATTAAATCCCCAATCCCATCAGAGACACTAGATGAAATTGTTTTGTTCATTGTTGATGCTAAAGACTATGCTATGGTTCACTATTCAATTCAATGTAGCCATTTGCATTTTTTGCATGGGGATCTTGACAAAGGTATAAACATGATGCAACCTCTTGGATTCACATATGCTAACATGCTCCTTGTGCAAAGTTTGCCGTTGATAGAATGTGTATGGTTTACATTAAGTTTCCAAGTTTCCATTTATGGAAAGTTTGACACCATGTTTTTGAACTATTGATCTTCATGCTCAACACCAACAAACTATGCATTTAAGAATTGACCGAAGCGTAACTTTTTAAACCCAGGTATTAGGGTTAAGTGGTACCCTGGCTAGTTCTCACTTGCTAAACGAGAAGGGCATATTAGTGAGAATATTGGTGATGATACGAGCCAATATTCACAGTGAGAACCAGCTTGAGACCCAAGCTGGTTCTCACCCTTTTTGTGATACCTACCAATCATTGGTTATGAGTCTTTGTGGATGAATAAAAACTAAGTTATCAAGGTAATTTATTGTGTAAAACCCTCATACTTTCCCTTTACACTACCTAGGTAATTAAGTTTCATAAGCAGGTAGGTAGGAAATGTAAGTGGTTTAAACCTGTGATAACAAGGGGTGTGTCACACTGTGCCCTTGCCATTTACATTAAAGTATGTAAAGGAAAAAGAAGAATTATGAAAATTCAAATACTTCACCATGCAAAAATATAATCTTCAAAAACATTCTCTACAAGAAACCAAAATCCTTTAAGAAATCATAACTCAATATAACTAATCTCAAGTTTCAACACAAGCCAAAATATCATCTTTCAAAAATCCTCACATAAAAATAGACCTACTACTGCCTAGGGGCCAAAATCCCTTAAGCTACTATACTCTATAATGAATCTAAACACAATATCCTTGCCTTGGTAGGCAAGGCCAATAAAGGAGCTCTGAATGGGAAATCTGAATGTCAGGAATCCTGAGATCAGGAGTCCTTTTATAGAACCAGGGGGGGGTGGGGGGGTGCTTCACACTTGTTGTGGCTTGAAAGCAGAAGAAAGTGGTGCCCCACCAGAAGATGTCTTGAGTATTAAGTACTAAGAATGGACATTGGCTTTCAAGGAGAAAGAGGACTGACTATAAAAACCATAAAAACTTTGTGGGTGTCATTGCTGCTACCCAACCTTTAGTATGGAGCATAAAGTGAGCATGCCAGATAGAGACAATCATAACCTTACTCATTCACCCCCAACATGGAGAGTTGCTGTGCACATTGAATGCAGCTACACTAAAATTATCTTCAGTTATGTAGGAAATTCTCTTTTGCAGGCCTTGTTTTCTGCTCCTTGTCCTATAAGTATGAGCTTTAAAAAGTATAAGTAGAAGTATATATATATATGATTTTTATTTTATTTTTCCCTCCTTCTTACTAGATATTAGAGTTATCCAGATATTCACCCTATATTTAGGCCATAGTTTGACCCTCTACTTCCTGTTTCATCCCCAGTTTCCATGCATCTAGCAAACAGAGAGGAATTGGGTACCATTCCATGAAACTGGGTGAAGATTTGCAACATCTTATTTGTTGCATGGCTTAAATTTTTAGTATGTTAAAAATTACATTTAATTTTTTTAGAAGAATATAATGTCACTTGGAGGTATGTTTAACCATGAAAATTTTAGAATAAAAACATTGTTATTATATTATTAGAAAGTTGGAATTACAAGAACATGTGTTTATGTATGAAGAAGTATAAAGAGGTGCATGAAGAAGTACCTTTTGTTTGTTTGAAAGGTCTTCCCCCAAATGTTCACAGAGCAACCCCCCTTGGAAATGATAGGCAGTCCTAACTGTCATAAAAACTTTTATTGGATTTTTAGTGTGTTCAAGCTTGGGATGCATGAACTCAGGTTATGATAGATAAGCAAAGACTCTTTTGATACAGGGATACAAATCCAACCCTAAACAAGGATGGGATGGAGGCAACCCCTGTATACATCCACCCAAAAACATACTTTTTTCCCCAATTTGCTGGCTATGTAGTTTTTACAGTATGATTTTCAAATCATGAAGTCATAATTAAACTAGTTGGTCCCTTCTGGGACCTGGAGTGGAGGTAGGTCTAATGCCCAATTGTATGAAGGGTACTCATATTTTTCCCCTTTTAATTGTTGGGTCAGTTTTTTATTTTTTTCTACCAAGTAAATTGGATGTGCAATGCATGGTCATGTTTCAAAACCCTTTTAAATTGATGTTCAATAAATATAATAAACAATGCAAAGTGGGTGAGGGGTATCTCAATTCATATTTTTATAAAAAATTAAAATTTTTATAAGGTGTGTAATGATTCTAAAAATGATGTGTGTTTTAATATTGTGGTTGGTTTTGAAAATTGAAACACCAAAATCCAATTAACACTCATTGGAATTTGGATTGCCTATTATTGATTTTATTAATTAGATGTGGAAATATCTCGTATTAATTTTTTAAAAATCTAAACTTTGAAACAATCATGAACAAATACAAGTTCAAATGAATTTTTTAAATATCTATATACATGAAGGAAGGTTGTTTGTTTATTTTGTTCCGATGGTTCATGAAACCAAGGTCATAATGACACAAGAAAAGTTATTAAATTTTCCATTTAGCCAATCAATTGGGATTTTTGTAAAAATTGACATTTTTAAAATTTTGAAAGTATAACTCAACCTAGGATTTGAACCTAGAAAAATATGCCCAATTTGCACATTGAGTGGAAAGGAGGCTCGGGCAGGCTACCTATAACAACACTACAAACAAATTTCTTAGGTTTTTGTGTCTCTGTAGCCTTATGAGATTAGATGAAACATTTAGGGTTTGGTGGTCATGGGTTGGTTTTACATTATAAGGAGTGTTTTGGTGTTTGATGGTTTTTTTAATTATCACTTTGAGCCACACCAAAACATGAGGAATTCCTTGTTTGTTTTTGGATTTCAGTTTCTGAATGTCCAAAGAACTAGTCAAACATTGGGCAAAGAAAGTCACACCTTTGTATTGGGGAAATCCCAAACAACAATGTACTAAATCCTAGCAGGCATTAAACATGAATGGCCCATGTGCCATTCATTTCTGAAATTTTTTTCTAAAAATTACCATTGAAAGATTGACAACAATTTCAAGTGAATTTGTTACAGTGTTCTTGTAAGCCTTTTGACAGGCTGCTTGTAAAGTAAGCAAGCTCAAGAACACCGAAATTTCATCCTTTGTCAAAGACCTATTCCTCCTTTTCATCACTGCACCGTGAGAGAAAACGCAAATAAATCTCACCACTTACTTACTTATGGCAACAAGAAAAAAAAAACCCAAACTTTCCATTATTGTAATTATGTCAACAAGAAAAAAACGAGCCCACCTAGACCGCCTACTGCACTTATGACAACACAAAAATCGATAGCTATTGAATTCCTTTTATTGTCAATGTAATTAATGACTGTCACAATAATTCAAGAGCTGTGAAAAGAAGGAAGCAAGAAAAAAAAATTATTGTGAAAGTGCTTGTGGCTACAAGGCTATGAAAGGAAGGCAACGAGAAAAAAATTTATTGTGGAGGTGTTTGTGACCACATGGTGTTCTGAAATTTCAGATTGCGTTTTGAGCCCTTAGGCCTACCTCCATTAACAACCTCTATTTTGGTGGTCTTGTGAATTCTTTCCTTCTACTACCATAGTATACTCCCATCCATACTAATAGCCTACGTGTCGCAACCCCACTTTGGCCAAGTGTGGGGGTGAAGCCCAAACTTGGAAAAGTTGGAGGTTTGGAGTCCCCGGGACTCCTGAATGTTCAGAGCTCGACAGCAAGGCCCAAAACACCTCGCATTGGGGCGTTCTTGGTGTCATTGAAAAGGTCTTGAAACGTAGATATCGAAAATGGCCTCGCATTGGCAATTCGGACATCTGCAGCCCAAGTTATGGGCAAAAGAAGGGCCAGGAGTCAAACTGGCAATTTGACTCCCGACCACTAAAAGTCGGGAATCTACCTCTTCCCGACGTCGCCTTGGAGAGTGCGACACGGCGTTGGAAAGATCTCGACGAGAGCTACAACATTGATTCAAGACTCGTCCCGATCCGAGTTCAGGGCGAGGAGCTATGGCCGCTCGAAGTTCCGGGAGTCCAGCCGGGACACTTTCGGGACTCCATTTCGGGAGTCCCAACAAAATGTGCCATTCGGATGTAGCCTCCGCGACCAGCCGCAGAGAATACTATAAG
>Ga0209611_10002403_pt1 | contig 32931 bp, 21 predicted proteins | sample S1TSphgellanicum_3_FD_187693 | JGI IMG/M metagenome (GOLD analysis project Ga0209611, IMG submission 187693) | Host-associated microbial communities from peat moss isolated from Minnesota, USA - S1T2_Fc - Sphagnum magellanicum MG (SPAdes) (version 2) | ecosystem: Host-associated > Plants > Peat... | reverse complement strand
TTCTTTCTTCTTCTCCTCCTCCTTGTTTTGTCTTTGTTTTTCTCTTCTTTTCCACCATCATCTTTTTCTGTTCCATTATTGTTGTAGCCTCTCTTCATCAATTTTGATTTTATTGGTTTTTTTTTTCTTATCTTTTGTTGTTGTTATAGATTCTTCTTCTTGATCATTTTTTTTCTTTCATTTTTAGGCTATTTTAGTTTTTTGTTTCATCTTTTGTTTGTTTCTTTTGTTATATTGTTACAATATTTTCTTCTTCATCACCATCTCCTTTTCCTTCTTCAAGCATTTTCTTTCTTTTTCACCACATCATTGCACTTGTTGCCATTGCTTGTTGCACCATCATTTAGTTATGCATGTCAAACCAAGTATGTTATTGCCCATTTCATTATCACTATTATTATTTTGGTTTTAAAAACAAGAGTAAAAGCAAAAAGTAGGAAAGAAAAGGAAAATAAAATAGAAAGAAACCAAAAGAATTTTTTTTGGAAGAAGACTAACTAGTTTTTTTCTTTTTTCTTGCTGTTTATTTTTTTAATTCCAAAAGAAGAAGTCTACTTTCCTTTTTTTCTATTTTTTCTTGAAGTTTTTCTTTTCTTTTTTCTTTAAAAATAACTCAAGAAGAAGAATTACATATATAGAAGATTTTATTTTTATTTTTTAATGTTTGTCCTAAAGATTCCCCCCACTCGCCCACCCCCCCGCGGCGGTATTTCCTTTATTTTTTATTTTTACAAAAGAATTTTTTCCTATTTTTTCCAATTTTTAAAAAAAAAAAGATCTAGTACATGTAATTCATACCCATGTAAATTTTTATTGGGCTTGGTTTACATTTTCAAACTTGGATATTAATGCATGTCATGTGTTTGATGTAGACTTTGAATAATTATAAATACCATTTTGTAGCCAATAGCATTCAACTCCAACTGTATACCATCAATTTTACACTCATCAATGTGCTACTAAGGTGGTTACAACAAAAAAAACTTACCCAATGAACACATGGCATGATGTCTAATGAAAATAGTTTTAAAAAGGGGTTTCTTAGGTTAGAGAATAACATATATATCTTAATTGGGTTTCTTTAGCTTAAACAATGGCATTGAATTCATGTTTTTTTTTTTTTTGGACGTTTTAAAATGTTTTGAGAGATGTGATATTTGCATCAATACAAATAAGTTTTGTATCATTGCAATTGTAACTTCACACTTGTGTTATGTTTGCATGCCTTGAATGCAAGCTTTGCATTAATATTTTGTTGAAATTTTTCCTAAGAATATGAGTTTGAAGCATATTGCAATATTGCATTATTGCACTAAAAGAACTTCAATAAACATAAAGTTCAATGTGAAATACCTATATAGGGGTCAAAAATAAACACAAGTTTTTTTAGCCCAATTTTACAATACCCACATTTGAAGCATAAAATGTTGACCAATTTTTTTTGATGGTTTTTGTAATACCCAAATGTTGGGCATAAATTATGCATGTTCAAAAAAAAAAAAGGGTAAGAAATAAATTAAAAAATAATTATGATAAAAAAATTGAAGAAAATATTTTAGAACAAGAAAAAGACAATAAAAGTTTAGAAGGAAAAAAATAAAAAGAAATATTCAAAAATATTAAAAAAAAGAATTAAAGTTCGATAAGGGATATATATATCTGCATTTTGGTTTTAAAATATGTAATAATTATTGAAGTGCATTGTATTTGAAATGACATTGTTTTCATATGTGAATATTGTATTTTGTGATTAGATCTTCAACTATTTCAACTTTTAATAAATGTCAAAATATGCAATATTACATGTGGATCACAAAAGTTGATCGAATTTATAATACCCGCATTCAAGACTTTCGTTTATCGACATCATGGGATCAAATATGATTAAAATGGTTGTTAGTTTGTTTAATGCAATACCTTCATATTTTGTATATCATACATTAACATAAATTAACATCATGTAAATGATAGGTAAGTAAGTGGGTGGGTAAGTAAGTAGGTAAATAAATAAATAGGTGGATAATAGGTGAATGGGTCGGTAAATAGGTAGGTTGGTGGTTAGGCAAGTAAGTATATACACAAATAAAAAGCAAGTTAGATTAATAATGTAACTAGGTCAATAGGATACCTAAGTCAATAAGGTAGTCAATAAGTTTTGTTAAAAGATTTTGTTGAAATAGTAGTTTTTAGGTTAATTCAAGAAGGTGTAAAAGGTTTATCAAAAGGTGGAGGTTTTACCGTAGGTATAAGTTTAGCCATAAAAAATAGAGGTTTTTTCAAAAAATATAGATTTAGTCGAGAAAAATTAAAGGTTTGCCAATAGGTATAAGTTTCGTCATGAAAAAATAAAGGTTTTGTCAACATGTAATGATTTTAGTAATGAAGAGATGGAGGTTTTTTTTAAGAGGTATAGGTTTAACCGATAAGAGTTTAAAATTTTGTCAAGAAATATAAATTTAGCCACGAAAACATATAATTTTTATTGAAAAAAAAGGTTTCACCTTGAAGAGATAAAAGTTTTGCCAAGAAATAGAGGTCTAGAAAAAAGATTAGACATTTTGGCAACATGTAGTAGAGATTTAATTATGAAGAGACGGAGGTTTTCGTAAAAGGTATAGGTTTAGTCAAGAAAAGTTAACATTTGTGCCAAAAGACAAAGGTTTAACTTTTAAAAAAATTAAAAGTTTTTTTAAGAAATAATTTTAACCAAGAAAAAAAAAAGTTTTACTGGGAGAGAGATTTAGCAATGAAAAGATAGAGGATAGGTCGTTAGAGGGTTGGTAGGTAAAGCCAAGATGTAAATCAATAATGTATCTAGGTTAGTAGGGTAGCTAGGTTCGAGGGTAGTATGGTCATGATTGGGAAAAAAAAACACCCAAACAAAAAGGTGTCAAAGGTCAGCAACCAAAACAAAGTTGACTGTGGTACAATATTGATCAACGCATGGTCAGGAACTGAATCAGGAACTGAATGAAGAAACACAGCCCGTCCTATGGACAAAACGGCCAACTGGTGCACTGGTGGGTGCTGGTTCGCTCTGGCCCCAATTTGTAGGTCAAAATGTTTTGTTTGGTGGGTTGGTGTTAGTGGAGGAGACCATGGGTTTAGGGTAGACCTCATAAGTTGACACATCTCATGGGGTTCAGACCCTTGGATTTAAAAATGAGTTGCAAGTGTCAAATGTTGGTCTTCAAACCCTAGCCTCCACATGTGAAGAAACTAAAATGTGTTGAATTGAATATTAATGATTGCCACTGGTAGTGTGAAGCACCAACCTGCTCACGTTAGTGAATACAATGAGTGCTGGGGGTATATTGACCCCTTTTAAAGTTATCTGTAAAGTCACCCACTCTTGCACCCCCTATTTTCTTTGCTTTCACCCCCTATCTCCTCTTTGAGTGGTATCTGCAAAGTAAGGAAATTTTATTATATCTTAGTATGAAATGCTGAAACCGAGCATTTCATGCAAAAGGTTCCAGATTAATTAATAGTTGTACAGGTAGGAGCAGTGAAAATATATGTGGCAGCAGTGAAGGCGCTCAGGGAAAAGGAAAGAGGGGATGAAACTCAGTTTACCACCAAAATTGGTGGAAAAACTAGTTTGAGTCCCAGTTATTTTGTTTTGTAAAATTTCTTTCCCAGTTAAGCATTTGATGCCCTATTAAGCCAAAACTGGCCGTTCGCCTGACTTTACAGATAACTTTATTGTATCTACTGTCTACCCTAAATTAAGAAGCGAGGGACTCTGCATCAGCTTGGTCTTCCCTACCCTAAATCAAGAAGTGAGAGACAGCATCAGCTTGGTATTCCCTGTGTAGGTTTTACTGCTCCTGTTCATGTCATCTCATTGAAACCAACTCAGCATCATGTGACAAGGCAGTAGGGAAGACAAATGTGTTAGGTGATACATAATCTCATTTTGCATATTATATTTGTGAAGCCTAAAAGATCAAGAATGACTGGGAACAATAAGAGAAGTGTGCAGATTGCTAATTAGTACGACCACTTCTCCCTCAACCATGTGGGCGCTCTTGGCTGATGTTACTGTAAAAGCATTATGTTCAACAAAGGTCTTCCAGGTGTGCCTCCCTTGCAACTGTCAAATTATATCCTGAAATGCATGTCCACACGTTTGTTACATGCCTGCACATGATACAAGTATAGTGACTGCACAGAGCTGTGATCTTTCATTTCACTTCATACCTAGAATGAAATGTGGGTCTGAAAAAAATTTAAACTGCTGGTCCTGACATTGCAGACATTTTTACTCATTGTGAAAACCTATGACATATTTGCTTATGTTCCAGAAGTAACCATGAATTGTAGCGAACGCAATGGTGGATAAAGGCAGACCAAACAGACTGCATGAGACAGCCTAGATATGGCCTGTTGCTGTATGGTAATCCCGAAAGAAAGCCATGAATGATGGCAATCTCTTTCAGAAAAATCGATTTAGAGCCTCCACAACCTTCTCAGGCCTGCAAAACCAAAGAAGTGTGTAAGGTATGGGGGAACTGTTGCTTTAAGGAAGACCATATGGAAATGGGTCAATGTTTGGATTAGAGTTTACCAGTCTTCTTGAGGCAAATGACCAGCCCCGGCAAGCATAACTGATTTGATGATGTCTGGATTAGTCTTCACAAAGTTCTCAGCTTCTGACTTTGGCAAATGTTTGTCACTTTCCCCCCATGCGACCATGGTTGGTACCTTCCAACTGCACAACATTGACACATGTGTTCCTTCAGATATCACCGAGTCTTTGACATTCTGGAAGAGTAGAGGCACCTCATGCTCTGTTTAGCATGAAGATGCAGCAAAGCAAAAACAAAACCTGAAATAACCCACACAAAGTGAGAGCATACTTGGTTGATGAGAACCCTTGTGCAATTTGTGTCATCATATCCTTCAGTGCTGCTTTTCTTGTTGCTGCCAATAGTGCTGCAATCCATGTCACCATCAGACAACAATTAAAGCCTTGATCATTGCATGAATCGTTTGTTCAAACAACAAGGTTGTTGAAGAGGATAGCATATTTTTAATCAAGCAAGAGTCACAGGGCAAAAATAAGGGAAGAGATAGGTTAACCTACAAAAACCAGGATCACTGCTATCTAAATATGGGAGTCGGTAGACATCAGCATCATCAATCTCCAACACATACCTGCACACCATACCCATGATTATTTATATGATGCTGTAATTGTGAAAGGTTGTTGGTCATAACATCAGTGCTATCTGTCAGCTCTCCAATATGTGTTCCTTGGTCATCTCTCCGTTAAGGTAACCAAAAAAATATATCAGATATCAAGGATGTGCACATATAGATTCAAAAATAATTAAGAACAGTAGACTCTTTGTTCAATGCCTCTTTTCCTTTGCTGAGAAAGTCCCAGGCTCTGGATCCAAGTATCATTCCGAGTCAGAGCTGAAGAGCAAGAATGATAAGTTTGTAATTTGTGCACGGATGATAAACTTACGGGCTGCCGGCTTCCACAAATCGTTCAGGAAGAATGGCATTTTGGCATGTGAATTCCCCAACAAGTGGAAACCTGCATTTCCCAGAGGTAGTGCCACTGAGTGGACTTGTGCTACAGCTGGCAGACTAAGAATGAGATAGCATGGAAGAAGACATGGACCCTTGATTCTATTATTGTGTAACCATGAAATAAAACTAACCGTAGTTGTTGGAAGATGCCAGGAAGAGGGGTGGAGGTAGTAAGGGGTGTGTTCAAGGCAACCAGCTTGGAAACCCTGCTTGGGTTCTTCAAAGCCCAAGTTAGGCCATAGGATCCCACCACAAAGCCCTGGACAGAAAATCCAGTCATTGTAAAAAGAATGTGCTAGAACTCATGCTACACAGTGAAATAACCACACATCCTCCAGCCACTCCCTTTGTGCACCTACATGCCTTAATGTCAGTATGCATCAAGGGACAGAGAGATCAGCACCATACAAAAAATAACATTCAAAAACACTTGAATGGTCACCATTCAGTGACCTGGAGATTTCTGTTTCAAGGTACCTGGGTCACAAGGAAAAAAGGAGATTCAATTTTCAACTGTGTAAGCAGCTTGTCAAACTCCTCATGATAAGCATCCTCTGCAGGAGTCGATCACGAGATCTATGGGAGATCAGATTGCCCACCACACTCACAGATCAATTGAATCGTTTGTGTAGGTCCCTAAACCCAGTGTAAAATTGTCAACACTGGACAGAAAAATGTAGTAGGCCTATTTTTGTGCTTTCAGTATTATCCTAATGCCAACAGATAGATCAGGCCTATCAGTACTGCCTATGGCTCTGGTATCTCCTTTAACCTAAAAGAGTTCTGTCTCCACATAGCCAAGCAATGAGCTTGAAAAGACAAATGTTCAGACTCAGTGCCACTGAATACTCAATGGTTGGAAAATAGTAATATGTACCTGTGTAAGAAAAGTCATAATCAGGTTGTGGTTTCTCACTGAATCCAAAACCAAGCCAGTCAGGTGCATAGCAGTGATACCCAGCCTTTGCCATCTGTTCCACACACACAATTCTAAGAAATTGCACAGGTAGCAAAGTCATGTGTAGCAATAACATCTGACTTTTCATTTGACAGAAATGGCCCTAAATACTGCACTGCCCTTGAGGTAGACAAAGTTTCAGAGTCTTCAAAAGTGCGTATGTCCAATAGAGACCTGGGCGAGGACAACACGATAGCTGTAGGATTGGGTGGGTGCTCCATGCAGGAAAATCACTGTGCCCTTGTTTGATTTCACTGGTCCTGTAGTTGCTCCCATCAATTACTTTCATCAGAGGATGCAAGCTCACACCAAAACATTATATACTCTTGGGTACAACCAACTGTGTAGAAAGGCAGGTCACATCAGAGTGCATATGGGTGCTGGTTGGTAAAATTGTACAGGATTACCGTGAAGTACTCAAACGTTGAACACCTATAATTACTGATCAAAACCCACAAGCAAAACATACCTGTTTCTCGGACAAACCAGCGATATTCTCCAGCTCGCACATATGAGCCATAGTCCCTTCCCTTGCCCTCAATTGACTGTCAATGAAACATACCAAATTTGACAAGATGTGAGGGACTTTGTTCTGGGTTGGAACACAAGGTTGTAGTCAAGAATTAAAAGAAAAACTAAGGCTAAAGCCTTGTGGTAGGAACAATGGTCGCTAGAGTGCAAGTGGCTGTCGGGTCAATTCACACTGGGTGCAAAAGAGAGCCTAGCATTGAAGAAAAGGAGAGAGAAAGAGATGCACTGCAATCATCTGGCCGAGATTTCTACCTAGAAGCCAGGACCTACAGGGCTTCATTATAAAGAGATTGATGAAGTTGCAGAGAAATCTCCACAATAACAATTAAAGGTAACACGACAATGAGTGCAGTCATAACCTCATGAGAGTCGCCCACAAAGTGACAGACCATCACCTTCATCACGAACGGCAGTGACAAGCTGCCGTGACTACCCACTGAGTTCATCAGCTCCCAACAGTGGGTGTAGATAAGCGTATAATAATCTTCCCAAAAACTTGGGCAAACCATTATACACAATCTGCGTCCTGAGTTTCTGCTGCCTTTCCGGAAGCAATGGGAAGACTCAGACGGTATAAAGCCTGCAATGAGGATGTGAAGGAAAGAAGAGACAGAGGGACGCACCGAAATCATCTGGCCGAGATTGCCATCCTGCGCAGGGGTATTGGGGAGTTGGATAGCACCCCTGCTCGAGTCGTTGTCGGTGACGAAGCTGAACAATCCCTTCTTCCTCGCCGCCTTCTCCTCTCCGCCTTCGTTCACAGCTGCCACAACCGTGCAACCGCCTCTCTGCCGGACCTTGCGGCATACCGGAGTAGCTGGGGTTGAACCACGAAGGGACTCCACCACGGAGCCCGGTTGACGGCAAACAGCAGAGGACAGCACAGTACAAGAAGAGATTTGGCCTGCCATTGGAGTCTCCTCTCTTCACTTCTTCTCTTTCTCTTCCAGTCTCCTTCCTCAGCTTCTGTCCTTAAGATTCTCTTGTCGTTCTTCTCCACACTCAGTAATTCGTCTTCCTCCTCGTTCTATTTCTCTAACATCGATTTCTTCCTCTCTCTCAAAGCCCTATACTCAAAATCGTGCAGCTTCTTAAAGCATATTGTGGGAACGTCTTCATCCTCTTGCAAAGAACATAGGCAATGGGCATCCAATCAACTAAACTTCAAAACTCTCATGAGTCATATCTCTTGCTTTTTCCAGTTCTGTTCTTGGATTTCTGGACGTTGGGTGTTTACACTTTCCTAAAGCAATCAGTTCGTTCTTGAGATTTTCTGGACACCATCAAATGCTTTAGTGAATCTCCTCTCTTTTGTGCCTCACATGATCCGCGCAGGTCAGATTCTGGATATCATAAGCGCTCGTTTGGAGACCGGCGGCACGTCATGCATAACGTTAAACGAGGCACTGGGGGCCTAGGGGCCCTCCGTTGGTGGGAAGAGGAGGCATTGGACACTATCTAGCACCCACCAGCGCACTACGAGGGATGGATGGTAAGTGGTCTGGAGACAGTTTTCTGTTAGGTTCCAGTTCACTAGCTAACCACAGTGGTTAGCTCAGTTGCTTATTTTTAAACTACCTAGTCTACTAACAACTCATTAGCTGGTTGTTAGTAGGTAGGTAGTAAAAACAGCCCTTAATTATGTCTATACCATCTACTTACCTAGTAGTTATCTATTTTCTTACCTATCCATCTATATATGAAACCTATTTCTTACATAATTGGTTACCAAGGTGCAACCGTATACTAACTCAGTTGAGGTTCATCCACAACTGAATAATAACAGGCATCCAGTGAATGGTGTGCTAGTGAGTGATGGTTCATTGTGGCCTCTATCAATGTATTATGGGTGCAATGTAAGCCTATTGTGATTTAATTTTTACTTGTGTAGCTTGCCCCATTGGCCCAAGTGTGAACATATTGAGGGCTCAACTGATTTTTCCTTCCAAACCAAATTTTTGCAATTTGTATGAATTTCCAACAGCAAAATCCACTCAAAGAGGATGAAAAGTTCTTCGATTGTTGATTGTTTCATTGAAGACCTAACATTTTGGCAAGTTGCCCTACTATCCTTGTGGTCATTCTTAATATGGTGTCAAAAGTTGTATTCAAACGCTACATGGATGATGGTTGAAAGAATCCTTGAAGAAAAGTAATGAACTTGAGCCTCCAAGATTAAAAAAAATAGAAGACCTTGTTTTGCTTCAAAAAACAAAATATTTGCCTTCACAAACTTCATAATTTGTACTACCTCCTATCCCAAAACATTGGATTTCAAAACATTCACATAGTCATAAACAACTTTTTTAAGACCTAGGCCATCTATTCCCTCCTCTACCGGATGCATTTGTGGTTGATCATATTCTCACAAATTGTGTATGAACCCATTCATGATGTGGCATTTTCATCGAATCAATTGAGATTGGCATAGAATTGTGAGTGAGTCCATGGAATGGCATGCTTTAAACATTGCGAAATATCACAATGTTTATTACCGTTGCACCATCGCAACCCAAGGGATTTTGAGGCAATTGTTTAAACAATGTTTTCAATTTGAAATAAATTGTTTAAAACTTTGTTTGTTAGATGAAGAGACATGAGTTAACATTTTGGTTGTAAATTCATTGATGAATTAATTCATCTTTCGATTTTGTGTCTAGGGGTTTGTTGCTTTAATCAAACTTTCATGGTGCTCTAAAAGCTAAATTGTCATGTTCCAACTTTTGATTGAATGCTTTTGAGATTTGCAACTCACTTGGCACCTTGATTCATATTGAAAATGCCTCCTAAACCAATTAATTCATCTTCAAGATGGATCTAGGGGTTTGTAGCCTAAATCAAACTTCAATGGTGTTTTGAAATTATAATTTACCATGCCCTAATTCAAGATTGAATGTTTTTGAGATCTCCAACTTGCTTGGCATCTTGATTTTTACTTATCATGCCTCCTAGACTAATGAGGATGGCTATGCATGAGCATAAAGCCTAAGCTTGGAACTTATATAGCTTACAACTTAATGTGATTTTAATCCACCTACATGGATGAATGTGTCCATAGACGAATGATTTAATATAGATGAATTTCATTTATGAGTTGGATTAATTAAATAAATCATTGGATGAAATTCATCCATAATTGGAAAATTAATTAATTAAAATTTATTTATATCCATTTTCATTTGTTGTCCAAGTATTAATATTTCAAACTTGAATGTCATTTAATAATTATGGATAATGTGACTATAGGGGAAAGTATGATGATAGGACCAAAATAATTTAAAATTTTTGTTTAAAAAATCATGTTCACCAACAATGTTAAGCAATTAAGAAAATGTTGTGATGCTATGAGTGCTAAAACCCCCCCCCCCACCCCCCAATTATTGTCAACAACTTTATATATGTATTTTGTGAAAAAATAGGGCATCTTGAAAGTAAATAATTATTAAAAAAACCCCATTGTCATCTATGATGATAGGTTATTTGAAGGAAGTTATATTAAGGTGTTTGAAATTGAATTTTAGTTTATTTCAAAAATTCATTGTCATCAATGACAATAGGCAGTTTAAAGATGTTTAAAACATTCAAAACCCATTGTTGTCAACAACACTAATTAAATTTGACAAAAATGTGGCACCCTCAAAACAAAAATGAAAAAAAATTCCCCATTGTTGTCCACAATGTTTAAAAATAGGTTTGAAGGAAGTTGTGGCACCTTTGGAGAAAGAAAAAAAAAACCCATTGTCACCAATGACACTAGGTCAGTTTACCCCCAAAAACAAAAAATAATAATTGTTTTTTAAATTTTAAAATAACAACCATGGGGTGAATGTCAGCATGATAATAGTAATATAATTAAGACATATTGAAAATAATGACATTTTAAACCATAGCCATCAAATACACTTATAATGGAATTTTACATTATATTATCAACAAATGTTATATCATATAAAATTAAATTGGATTCCATGAAGCTCTATTTAATTAAAATTAAGGGAAATAAATTTTCGTTGATAAAAACTTAATGATAAAATAAAACATCCATCCCTAATTTTGATGGAAATTTTATTTTATTAAAAAATGTAAATTTAATTAATTCTAAAAATTTAGACATTAAATGAATGAAAAAATCATCCATCCATAATGAGGACAAATGTTTACATTCATTCCCATGTTTGCTTCTAGATTTACTTGTATAACATTCATTTTTTGGGTTTTACTTGCATGTGTATAGGGGAAAAGGCATTTTACCATCCCAAGTTCCAACTTTAAATTCATGCAACATCTTGCCTCCTAGACCAATTAATTCATCTTCAAAATGGCTCTAGGGACCTATAGCTTAAATCAAACTTTGGTTTGACTTTAAATCCTAAATGGCCATGCATTTGCTCTTGATTGAAATGCTTTTAGTTTGCTACCCACTTAACACCTTGATTCTTGTTGTTTATGGTTCATTGGGTAATTAACATGGGTCTAGGGATATGTAGCTTAGATGCCACCTTGATTATGATCCAAAACCCTTACATGGGTTATTACTTCAACTTCAATAAAAGTGTACAAGTTTGCAACTCACTTAACAATTTGACCATGACCCAATCTAATTACTTGAACATTTGAAGGAACTTCAACAAGTCTACATCAATTTACAGCACACTTGGCAACTTGATAATGATATTGAAAGACCATATAGCTAATCATTTAAACTTCAATAAGTCTACACCAATTTGCATTTCACTTAGTAATTTGATTATAGCCTTGGAAGATTAAATGGGTTGTTAAATTTGAACTCCAATATCATATATGGAAAGTCTATAGCTCTAATATATTTGATTATGATCTTAGATGTATTTTGGATATGTGGGAACTTAGATTTGAGCATTAAGCATGTTTGATAGGTGTATAGATTTTTATAACTTTAATTTGAATAGTTCTTTATGTTGTTATTTAATCATTTGATTTGAACAAGGCTTGGGCAATTTGTAGTTCATTTATCAAATTCTTTTATGACATAATGAGATCTTACATCTATGTTTTTATGGTGGAATCCATTTGGGTAAATCTACAACTCTCAATTGGGGGGGGAAGTGTCCTAATGATGTATCTTATGCTTATGTGGTCTTGAATTTAAGTTCTTATACTAAACTTTGAGGACTTGTTTTGGGGTCCAAAGAGTAATTGTATGAAATCCAATGACCAAATATAGAACAATTAGACAAGAATTCCAATGATTACTTTTGATGGATTCTAAAATATGGATTGGGGATCCACTAACTTATTTTGCCAATCTAGGGATTATTTTGAAAATGTATATATATCTTTGTGTAAGGGTTTGAGTGTTCATGGTTGTTCATATGGTTGGAAAGATGGCAAACCTCATGGCAACCACAAAGGTCATGGAATGTGAAATTTGGAATGAAGCACAACAATATGAATATGTGGTTTTGCACAAGATGAAAACATTTCAAAAAGAGAAATCACCTAGGTAGATAATATAATATGTTTGTCTTAACACAATGGCTACTTCGTACAATGTACATTTTGCAACACATAACACAAGTAAGAAACGAGTTACTCAACTAATCCTTAATGCAATGTGGAAAAGTGTATGTTAATTACTAAAAATAACATCCAAATTTAGGGTTTACATATGAAGGTAACATTGAAGGATTGTTTAACAACACCTTGAAGGAATTGAAAACATGAAACTTTAACGAAAAGGGGTCAAAGAAAGCCACATTCCAATGTGATGATATGTTGGAATGCCTCAAAGCTATTGATGGTCATGTTTTTTAAAAAAAATTGAAAAGATGTCAAAATGTGGTGGATAAGATACCCATTTCTAAAGCAATAATTCTTAGCTCTAATTTTGTTGACCTTAAAGGTTTTCCCAATACATCTATAAATTCTAAAGGGTCTTTAAGTGATGTTGAGCGGTTTATGACCAAGGTGGAGATGCTCCATAGCCTATCCAAAAGCATGGCAACAATGGCATCTTGTTTTGCCTCTGCCTTCAAAATATGGGATGCATTCCTAATAAGCATGGTGGAAATCAACAATGAACAAAAAAAGAAAATCAATATCAATAACTTAAAGGTGGTTAAATATTAAAATGTTATATTAGAATAGGAGTTTAGATAAGAGGTTAAGACAATTTTGAACCTATAATTAAAAACTTCCTACCAGTCATGTACAACTAGATCAAGATTTTGGTCCCCAACCACCTCATATGTGAAGGCCATATGTTTTTTGTGTAGGAAGTTAGTGAAGATTGTAGCTTGGAAAAAATGTGATTACTTGGGTTTTGTTGAATCAAACCTCTCCATGAAGTGTTTCCACTTTCTTTTTAGCCCACAAATGCCCATATTAAAGGTAGAAATATTTTAGCCTAACATTTAGTTTAGTGGTAGATATTATTTACAATCTCTTAATTTACTAAAAGATGAAGCTACTTGGGTTAGTTAGTTTCTTGTGGATGAGGGATTAGGTTTTGCTTCGTCTAATCAATTAAGAGTTTTTGGGGAAAGATTAAGATAAGGGCCTATTTTCTAGGGGAAGAATAATTAGAAGGAGAACTTAGGAGGAGGAGGATCATTCTCAAGGTAGCATGGTAGGAGGAGAAATGGAGATATTGGGAAGATTGATGGATAACCATGTTGTATTTCAATATATAAGGAATATATGGAATGAAGGTTGTGGACTTTGAAAATGTACTTCTATATTTAAAAAAATTTACCTTGATTTATTGGATGCATGAATGTAAGTTCAATTTTCCATAACATATTGCAATTCATTGTGTTTTTTATATTACCTTTTCCTTAATTTCACTTTAAATGGCTTTTTGAAGTTTTTGGAACATGATGATGGCAACAACAAAAGGTAGTCAAAGCTACAACATAATTTAATTACTAGAAGGCAATGTGTGTAAGGAGGAAGATAACATGAAAAAAATGGTACATCGTAATTCAAAAGTCTTTTTCTAGGACTTGAAGGCACAAGCTTCCAATCACCTAAACTATTGGAAAGTTCTTTTTGTAAGTTATATGTTTGAAAGCATATTACCTTCCAAGAGTAGTTTCTTTTCTTTTGTTGATGATTTTTTTTTTAAAATTTAAAATTTACCCAACTACCTTCTTTGGTAGCTAGGTTTGCAATTATATATTTGGCAACCACATCGCAAATCCTATTTCAAAAATATTTTGATATAATAACCTGAGGATTTAAAAATAATTAAATTAGATTTTGGAGGAGGAGTTGATAGCAAGTAATTGAGAAAGGACAACATGGGACATGTTGTTTATTATGACAATAATTATGGGTGTTTTGACTTCCATTAACAATGCAAAAAGGCCCATGGAAGACCAAAAGGTAGATATTGCCTATTGGTACTATTCTAAATAAAAGGGGGATTGGTCCCAAGTGGAAAGGAAAATGAAGGTCATGTTTTTAAAACCATAAGAAGATCAAAACTAAAACAAAAGGAAAGTAACATGTGTCTTTATTGACTAAAGATTTGCTACCAAGCTATTTTCAAAGGTTGTCATAGACGATAATGGAACAAAATTAGTCAAAAACACGAAAGATGCAAGATGATGATTCCAATGGGAAGGTGTTAAATACCTAGGAGGGCAATCATAGGGTGATTCAAGGTAGAGCTCAAGGGGAAACCGAAAACCTATAGTTCACCCATGCACTTGTAGTGGTGACCATTATGGAGGCACCATTAGTAACTACCTTTGAATTGGAGGCTGTAAATCTAGATTAAAATATAAAAGGAGACAAACCATAAGGCAGTTTGAACAACTAAGGATAATATCCAATGAAAGGAATTCACATGTACCAAAGTTACCTTCTCTTGAACCTCTAGATAGGGGTAGGGTGGTTGTCTACCTTTATAAGGAAAAAATAATAACATCAAAATTATTTCATACTACCTAGCTTATGGGAAATGCTTGGGATGAAATGGGAGATGATCCCTACTATCCACCCATTAGAGAAGAGTACCTTGGTTAGGCTCCATAATCTTGATGTAAACTATGTGAAGAGGTAGGGCACCAAAGTGGTAGGATGTCACTATTAGCCTTCCATTTTGGATGATAGAAAGGTGCCAACAACCACACGTCCAACCAATGGTTCAGGTGAAGACATGGAATTGAACCATCTTAAAGTTATAAAGAAGAAAGAGGGAGGGAAAATAGAACCACCCAACCTACACGAAATTGATAAGAAACCAAAAGTTAAGAACGGACTTCAAGAGGTAAGCCCCCTTACTTTTTCAATACCATGGAATTGCCTACCATCAACAAGTGCATACCTTGGGTGGGTACCCCCAATGTATGGAATGGGACAACCCATGTATCAAAGAATGGTGGGAGGGCAAACTCAAATTCCTCACCCACAATACTACCATCAAGAAATAATATTGATGTTATCATGATGGATAAGGTGGCATTCAACAAAATTGGAAAGGATACACAAGGAGAAATCTTGTATTTTTCCACTACCCAAATTCATTAGGTTTTTAGTGAAATAGAACAAAATTGGCTAATATGCAATTTGTATGGTTTTGATAAAAAAGGACTAGTTAGTTAGGACATTTTTAGTGAAATATTTATCAGTCTTGTTGGATAGTCACATGTTGCACCAAATAATTTTTAATTTTAAAACTATGACATGGATATATGAGGTCCCAAGTTAATATGACATGAAATATTGTGTCACGTCATACCAAAAAATCATTTTTTTCCCCCAAATCATGGAGTCACAAATTGCATTTTTATCATGGGATGTTGTGACAAAATTACATGATGTGAAAAGAATTTAAAGTTTTTTTTTGTTTTTTTTCTTGATTTTGTCAACAAAAAGGTTTTCACACAACTTGTCATGATGTTACACGTTTGTAAATTACATTTGTATGAAGTATGTTAATGCACACATCCCATCAAAGATTGAATCCAAGACCTCATGGAAACACATTAATGCCTTAACCACCAAACCACTTCAAGATTTTATTAACCAAAAAAAAAAGTTTAAATTTATTGTGTTTGACATGAAATTATTTAGGAAATTCAAACTTTAACATGCGTTTTCTTTTTCAAAGTTACAAATGAAAAGATCTTGAAGCTTATTCAATAATGTATTAAAAATTTAAAGGGTAAAAAATAACTTGAAATTGCATGTCATGAATAGGTCTAAAAATATTTTTTTGTTTAAATTGGCCTAAAATCTTTGTAAATTTAATGTTAATTCAAAAATGCATTCATTAAGTCTTTTACAATTTTATTTTCATTACATAAAATATGTCCAATTTTTATCAAGTTATAAATTTTTATTTTCCCCAATATGATTAGGGTAAAATTTATTTATTTATTTTTGTGATGTTGCTAAATTGGTAATCATCCAAAAAGATTGTCAAATTTGGTATAAACAAGTAGTGTAGTTATAAAATTGTTTAAATCCTTCAATATTATGGTTACTTATTGTATTTTGTTGTAAAATATTGATAATATGCATTTAAAATTTTACAAAAAAAGTCTTACAATTTTTAAAAAAAAATGTTGTTCCCCCTTAAATTGGTAAAAATTAGCCACAAGAAGAAACATTAATTAAGTAGTCAATATAACCATATAATTATAAAAACCATTTTTTTTAGTAAAATGAATCATACATTAATACAAATGATTAATTACATAATTCTGAAAACAAGTCGCAATAAATTATTTTATTGTATTAATGTGTAAAAATATATAAATTACATTTGTTTAAAAAAATAGTAGAAACAATTGAATTTGTTGAAATTTTGGGTTTCAATAGTTGGATCCCCCCCTTCCCCTTTTCCACAAACAACATGTTTTTTTGGTTTTGAACTTTCGTAAATTTTAAATTTTTATTGGGAAAAAATGAAACAAATCGTGAAAATTCAAAAAACATTTAAACAACAAAAAAACTATAAAAAAAAGTAGTAATCACAAATTTCAAAGAAAAAAGGTTACTATTAATGAATAAATTATTTAAAGTAATTACAATAATTGAAAAAATAAACACATAAATAATCATAACATCAAATTTATTTTTAAAATTTAAAATTTAAAATTTGAAATCATTATAAATTTTATCTAATTTTTTTGAACATTTAAAATAAATATTAATGATGTAGTTTTTTTTGTCATGAATTTCCATCATTTTGCACATATAAAAAAAGGCCATCAACATCAACAAAAGATTTTATTTTATTTTTTAAAATAAAATTTAAATGATATAATTCTACAGTGGGTTCTAAGACTTGTAACCAAAATATATAAATATTTTAACAAATTTGTACTTCCATATATGGCTTGTAAGCAAAACATGGTTAAGTTTTTTTATGGATGATCTTGAAGAAGATTACAAATTTGAAAAAATAAAAATATTGAAAAATAATTAATTCCATTATTATTATCATCATTTATCATTCATTTTTTATTTTATTTTTTTAATGAAAAATTAAATTCGTTTCCAAATATTTAAACATAAATATGTAACAAAACAAACTTAATTTTTTTGATAAACCAGGTTTAAAATATAAAATATCTCTAATTTTTCATAATAATAATAATAAATTAATTAATAATTTTAAATTTAAAAAAATTATCATTTTTTTAACATGGAATGTTTTTCATACACTAAGAGAAAAATGGGGAAAATTTTAGGGATTTTTTGGGGGGTTTTTTTTGTGTGACATCATGAACATTCATAATAATAAAATTTTCCATGATGCCTTAAGCAAACTAGGGGAAAAACATACATTCTAATTTACATATGTGAAAAAATAATAATTTAAAGGTTTACATGCATCCTAAACTTTACATGCATGAACATTTTCACTTAATCAATAACCCACTCAAATATAAATGTGAAATTTTCTAAGTGTTTATACATCCATTTCAAAATTATGGTGAGTGCAAAATGCAACTCATGAGTAGTGGATTTAACAACACTCAAAATGAATTCAGTATTGTAAAAGAAGGGTGCAGTTCATTAACCTAAATCACAGTGGGACCTTAAAAGTGAAATAAGTTCATTGCATTTTATTGATTTCACCTTGGTGAAAGTTATTTGATTATAATATCATTATGTAAATATCATGTTTCATTATTAGTTAACATAATTCATTATTATAATTTATTGTAGGTTTATTTTATATTTTTTAAAATATTTTATATATGCTACTTTAAGATATATACCCCATATTATTTAAAGCTACTTTAATTATTCTAAATTATACCTTATGTTATTATATGTTATTATAGGCTATTATAAATTATTGCACCTTAAACTATTATAGTTATTTAACCTTAAATTATTTTAATTAGCTTATTATAAACTTTTAAATTATTTTAAATTAAATTTCAACTAACCTTAGGATATACTTTAAGTTATTTTATTTTAAATTAATGTATGTTATTTCAAATTATTCAAAGTTATTCAACTTTATGTTATTATAAATTATTTAATCCTAAATATAATAATTTAAAATAATTTAAAATATAATATAATGACCTAAAGTAAAATAACTTAGATTAAAAAATAATAACCTATGAATATAATTTTAAATACCTTATAACATAATAACTATCAATAGCATTGATATTATAACATAAAATATTCAACAATAATTTATAATAAAATAATCACCAATAACCATTAATAAAATAACCATTAATAGTCACCAATAACCATTAATAAAATAACCATTAATAGTCATCAATAATCATTAATAAAATAGTCATTAATAGCCACCAATATCCACCAATATCCCTAATATAATAGCCATTAAGAGAATAACCACCAATGACCATTAATAGAATAAACATTAATATCCACTAATAGCCACCAATATAATATGTACCAATAGCCATTAATAACCACCAATAATCCCAATAAAAAACAACCAATGGCCATATATTAAAATTGTTTAAGGTTGCCAAAAATAATCTAAGGTGAAATAATTTATAATAGACAAAAATAATTTAAGATGAAATAGCCTATAATAACCTAAAATTACCAATAATAGCCTCACCTAATCGAAAATAACCTAAGATGAAATAACTTTAAATGCCAAAATTAACTTATAATAGCTACAAATAGCCTAAAATGAAATAATTTACAATAGCCAAAAATAACATATAATAACTTAAAATAACTTAAGGTGAAATAAATTAAAATAACCAAAAGTAACTTAGAATAACGAAAAATAGCATAAGGTGAAATAACCAAAAGTAATTAAAAATAATCGTAAATAACCATGAATAATGTAGGGTGAAATAATTTAAATTAATTAAAAAGAACCATATAATAATTGAAAGTAGCTTAGCATAGGTAGTATTATTATAGTAACAAAAATCATATCCATTTATTATTATTTTTAATTCAAAAAATTAATCATTGAAATGTTATTGAATAATGATATTCAATTTTACATTATTGAATTTTTTTTAAAAATTAACTCGAATCATTTCATTTGAACAAAATCTCAATAAGATATGAGTTTTCAAAGTTTATGGTTTTGTAATGTTTAAAATGAAATATTTGATAAATAAAATGTAATATAACATATTATCACAACAAATGAGGTGGCTTGATGGTAGGGGTGTTTGCTTCCATTCTAAAAGTCAAGGGATCAAGTTTCATAAGTGGTGTTGTGTGTGGTCAACAATGGTAAGTTGACCGAATATTCCCCTTAAAGTTCCCTAAAATATGTGTTTAGGTTGATTACGTGGCCTACCTACATAGGTTAGGTTTTTAACCTAGCTTAGGTAATGACACGTGTTAGTAAATCATAGGCTAAAAATAATAATATTATCAATAATATTATATATTAAATATTTTAATTTTAATTTATTTGCATGCTAGCTAGTTAATTAATTAGCAAATGAATGGCTTGGTAAATTTGTATTTCATTTGAAAGTAACATTGTTTCACTAAGTACTAGTGAAACAATTCATTGTCCATGGCAACCAATCCCCATTCACTAGGGGGTTAACTAATTTCACCAAGTAAAAATGTCCAAATTCACTCAAAATCTAGTGAAACCTATAATGAACTAGGACACATTTTGGTGTACTGATTATTCAACTCATATGCAAATGTTAATAATTCAAAAGATGCCAAAAAATTTACTAGCCCATTCAGGTATAAATGTGAGGCATTAAGTCGGTATGTGCGTTTTAATATATTTAATAAGTGCAATATGCAACATTTGAATAATGGTTTCAATACGCTCAAAGTGGATGATTTGACTCATGTAAAGATGTTGATAGTTCAATAAATTTGAAATGTTTTGCTAAACCATTCAAGTATAATTACAAAATATTTAATTCCATGTGTTTTGGTATATTATAATAAATGCAAGAAGTAATTTGTGAGTAATGGTTTTTAACATATTAAAAATGATAATAACTTTGATAATTGAAAAGATCACAAATTCATTCCAAAATAATTGTGAGATTGAAAATTATTACATGTGCTTTAATAAATTATGGTAAGTGTAAAATGTAACTTTTAAATAATGTTTTTAACATGTTAAAAGTTGATGGTTCAACTCATGTACCATGTTAAAAGTTGAAAAAATGTCAAAAAAATCACCAACCCATTATAATGCATTGTGTAAATAATAAAGTTAAAGGTTACCTCAATTTTCATGTCAATAATTTAAAATTATTAAAAAATTAAATAAGGAAAAAATTATATTCATAAGTGAACAACATAGTGAAAATAATAACTATGAACAATATCGACTATTAACAAGTGCAACAAGCCATTTATAAACTTAAAATGGCCAAATGTAGTTGAAATGTAGTCAAATTAAACAATAGACACAATGTGTGGGGTGAAAAAGGATAAGATTTCTTCTTGTGATAAGTGACAAAATGGTGGGATCAAAGGAGCATACCTTTAAAAAATTTAAACATGGAGTGCTTTTAAAAAAATAACACAATAGATACTTGTTTACAAGGGGTAGGGAAGGGAACTGTCGACAAATCCATCTAGTTCATCATCAAATTCAAATGATGGAAGGGATGATAAAAGAGGCCCACCTCCACTCCCACCATTTCCTTTTGGTTGGATTAGAATTCTACATGGTTGGAATATGTATTTCCCTTAACATTTGGCCTTACCACCTTTAATGACATATGCCCACATTCCAAATGGTGGGAGGAAGTTATTGAATTATGCAAAGTACTATAAAAATTTTAATCCAAATGTGCATGTCCTTGTATTTTGAGAAGCCATCAAGGTGAATGGAGCCATTAAAGAATGTACAAAAATTGTGTATTTTTAATGGATGTTGCGAGATTCAACATCAACTTAGGGAGACAATTTTGTGAATAACCATCTAGATTATACCTTTAACGAGTTTGTTCAAACGATTTGCAAACAACATTATAAGGTGCAAACAAATGGACAAGTTTACATGAATTTGTGTAATGTCAAACAAATTTTGGATGACTAGGTGGAGGAATATTACAAATGGATCTTAATTTTGGTGAACTTCCTCCAACATCTAACAACTAACCATCTACTAAATGTTTTTCTTAGGGTTAGTGTATTGCCCTACCTTTAGGTGGCTATTGTCGACATGAAATGAAACACATTGATCTAACATTTCAAAGCATTTGTCATTTGTGAGGAAAGTTCCATGAATGCTAACAAGAATAGGGTCATATTGGATGTGCAACCAATGGTGAAAGGTGAAAATTGGAAAGTAAAAAAATCTTCTATTACCACAATAGGCTAGGAGAAAAGGAATGTCAATATTGTAAAAAATCAAATAATTTAGAAGACAACTTTTTTTTTTGGTGGAATTTAAATAATCTAAAAAACAAACTAAAAGAAATACATGAAGTTGTCAATTAAGTTTTAGCCCAATTGCCAAAACATAGCACATGGAGAAAAAGGAAGGTAATAGGTGGAACTACTTTTAGTAATATTTTTACTTGTTATACTTGTGGAATACTAGGGCATTCAACAATAAACTAGCCATGGAAAAAAAAAAATCAAGAAATGGTGAGGAAAAAAACACAAGACCACAAACTAGTTCTTGGTGCAAATGACAAAAAAATAGAAGACTCTACTATCAACATGGTTTTGGTAGTTACAACATGAAACAAAGTCTTGAGGAGGTAACTTTTAAGGAAAAGGACCACAATATTGGCAAGATAAGGAGGATTTTAGACAATTGATGGCATATATTGTCAAAGAACCATAGAAGGGAAAAAAACCAATGGAGGTACCCCACTAGTAGAAAAGCCCCCTTTTTGCAACTATGTCTCCAATTACATTTCAACTACAAAACATAGTTGAAAGGAACAAGTGTAGTTGCAAAATATTTTTTGCAACTAGGAAATTTGTTTTTCAATAACAAACAAAAAAAGTTGAAAATTATAAGTCGAAAATGACATTCTAATTGAAAATGTTAGCCATGTGTCAACACCATAACAATAACCACTACTTACCATTTCAATTCCAAATCACATACCACTATAGTTGAAAATGGTTGTAACTACTCTCGATTAGTGGATGAACTTCATCCAACTGATTTGGCATGATGTCAACCAAAAAACTTGTATTAAACATAAACATTAATATTAACATATATTTCAAATTTTCTTTATATTTTATTTTGAAATATTTTAATTTTATCATAATTTTAAATAAATTCTAATATATTATATGTATAAAATTGAAATTGCCTACTAGTTGTCTAGCCGAGTTGAGAGAAATAGTTGCAACAAAGTTTTAAACAAGATTGAATTTCATCCATCCTCTAATACATTTTATCATCCATATATACATGTGTGTTGATGTTGTCTCCAAAATAGTTGAACACTAATTAATGTTTTGACTCTATGCCAATGAAAGAACCTTAAATACTAAGAATATTTTTTAAATGGGCCCTTGGTTGAATTATGTTCCACATTGTTTGCCAACATATTAGGGCATTAACTTGAAGGCATTCTTGATGTCGGGAATATTCAGCAAATGACCACCTATTTGAAAAATGCTTTCAACTATATACCAATATAGTAGACAAGTCGACTTAATTTGTAATTGCCATAATTTTATTTGAAACTTAAAAATCCTAGTTGCAACATAGTTGCAAATGTCGTGTAGATGAAAACTTTTGGTTTAAAAAATGGGGTTTTACTAATCTATTACCCCTAAGCCATTTTGGTCAACATAATGGGCAAGCCTACCATTTGCAATAGAACACCTTGAAGTGTTGCCAACAACTACCACATTTGAAATCAAGGAAAAGGTTGGGTGACAAATTTTGGAAAAAAAAATTACTATCACCATTGGACAATTGTTAAAGTTGGCACCAAATTTGAACATTTATTTCAATGTAGCCATTAATCAACAAATTGTCTAGGGTGAAGGTAGTGAGGTGCAAGATGTTGTCATTGTGGCTATAGCATGTGTAGACCATTAAATGACAATATTTGAGGTACATATTGCGGGAAAGAACATGGTGGATGACATTTTATTGGATGGAGGCTCTAGAATGCCATAATGAATGGGCTAAGGTGGTTCAACTAGGACTACTCCCTCCCCAACTAACTCCATTCAACTTGAGGATGGTTGATTTTTCGTACAACAAACCATTAAGGATAATACCCAACATATAAATTAGAATTCATGGTATACCATACATCATTACCTTCACATTCATGGATAATAAAAATGATAGATCCCACCTATTACATGTTGTTGGGACGCCCATGGCTAAAAGACGCAAAGGTAATTCATAACTAAGGCACCAATCCTGTAACATTGCAAGTAACGGTATTGTCAAGACAATTTCAATGTCCAAGTACTTGAATGGTAACATTAAAAAACCACATGCAATAGTCAATCACAATTTTTAAAAAGAGGTGATCAACAAAGAGAAAGCAATTTTGTTGGCATATGAACCAAACCTATTTTCTATTGGATTGATATCACTCCCTAATCCAACAGTAATTAAACCACATTTTGTTTAAACACAAACCAAACATAGTACATGTAGATGAAATGCCTACAACAAATAAAGTTAAGACACTCCAAATTGTTGGGTGGACATTACCTTTAGAACAACATGTTAGAAAAATAAACATGGGGATGGTAAATGAACCCAAGTACCTCAAATTAAATGCTGACCTAAAGCAAATAATAGTTGTTATAGTAGAGAATATGTTGAAGGAATTCACGAATGTGTTTGCATGAAGCTACAAGGAATTTTACTTCATATTGTTGAACACAACATTGAAGTTGACACAACTATTCCCCTAGTTCATCAAACGTGCTATTGTATGAACCCTTCTTATGATGCGGTAATCAAACAAAACCTTGACAAATTGTTGACAATTGGATTCATAAAGTTGATAAAAAAAAATCACATGATTATACCCTATTGTGGTGGTGCCTAAGAAAAATGGCAAATTGTGGATTTGTATTGAATTTCAAAAGTTAAATGTCACAACCAAGAAGGATATGTACCCATTACTATTCACAAATGAAGTATTGGATAAGGTTGCAGGACATGAAGTCTATTCATTTTCGGATGGATTTTTGGGCTACCACCAAATTCAAATAACTTTTGATGACTATTAAAAAATGGCCTTCATTATGGATTAAGGGGCCTTTGTGTGGGTGGTGATGCCCTCCATACTCAAGAATGCACCCCCTACCTACCAACAAGCGGTGAGTAGGGCATTCAAGGAGTACTTGGACAATTTCATGAAATTTTTCTTGGATGATTTTACCATCTTTAATGACTTGGCCACCCATTTGCCCAAATTATGACAATGTTTCAAGAAGTGTCGAGAATATGGCATTAGCTTGAACTAGGACAAGTGTACCTTCATGGTTTTTAAAAAAAATGATATTTGGGTTCATCGTTTCCAAGGGAACTATGGGACTAGATAAGAAGGTAGAGGTATTAATAAAGATGTCCATCCCATGGAACCCTCATGATATACAAGTTTTCAATGGGTTGGTTCAGTTCTACCAATGTTTTGTAAAAAAATTTGTCCTCATTATGGCTTCAATCATAAAGGTAATGCACAAGTAAGAAGAGATCATATGGACATGAGAGTGTCAAGAGGCATGGGAGACTATCAAATGTAAGTATGTTGAAGTCCCCATTCCAATTGCCCTTAATTGGGACATAGAATTTCATGTCCATATTGATGTTTTTAACCTAGTGATAAGCGCAATGTGGGCCCAAAACTTGGACGGTAGATATGACTAACCCATCACTTATGTGTTTTGATTGTTGAGTACAACAAAGCGAAACTATATGAAAATGGAACAAGAAGTGTTGACAATGGTCTACACCTTTCACAAATTCAAGCACTACCTTATAGGTAATAAATTCATTTTTTTGTGGATCACATTGCACTGACCTACATGGTCAACAACCCACAACTTTTAAGATGAATAGCTACGTGGTTATTACTATTTTTGGAATATGATTTTACCATCATGTACAAACCAAACAAGACACATTCAAAAGCCAATGCATTGTTTCATCCGCCAAATACTTCAAAATCATTAGGAGTGCCAGACTAGATGATAGATGCACCTTTGTTTGTGATGCAACCGAATTGGTTAATTAAAGTTTAAAATTATTTTATACAAGTGCCTTCCATGACAGATACCCTTTGGAATATTAAAAAAAAGTTGCATTAAAGGCATTGTGCTTCACAATAATGGATAGTAATATGGACTACGTTGAACAAGACATGGTGATGTAGTGTTAACTTAACCTGAAACAATCCATTATAGTCCTCACATAACTGCATAATCCCAAATGGTGGTCATTTTTCTTCAGACATTACTATAAATAAAATATTCGATGTCCATTATTGGTGGCCTACCATTCACAAGGACACTTTACATTTCTACAAATCCTGTGATGAATGCCAAAAGACAAAAAACTTGACCTTTAGTAGTATGGCCAAATTGGTAATAACACTACCATTAAACCCTTTCATGAAATGGGGGTTGGATTTTGTGGGGCCAAACCAATGGGATGTTGCATTAGTAACAAATATATTTTGGTTGTCGTGGACTACACAACCAAATGGGTGGAAGCAATAATTTTTTGAACCAATACAATGATAGTTATTGCCAAGTTCTTGTATGAATGCATTCTAACTAGATCTTGATGCCTTTTGACATTAGTGATGGATCAAGGAATCCACTTCATCAACAACACTATTTCGTACTTGGTAATGATTTTTTATTTTGTCACACCACATTCACAACATATTGCCCTTAAGACAATGGACAAGTGGAATCAACAAATAAGAACATGCATTTAGTTAGTTATAGGTTAAATTATCAATTTAAACTTTTTTTAACCTAGTGGTTGGGATCAAGTTTGAAACAAAACATTGTTAAAATTTATTTGTTGGATCATCTAATGAGATGAAACATCATTAATATTTATTGTTGCATCATGTGTTGACCCCTAAATGAAATTTTCTTTTTAATTTTCCAACTTTCAAATGGTCAATTTTTAATTAAGAACTTTTCAAATGTCTAAAATTAATTAAATATGTTATTAAGGTGATGGGTGCGATGTTAACCAAATTGGTTAACGAAAAGCATAATGATTGGGATGAGCATTTGGGAATAATCCTGTATGTGTATTGCACTACTTTCAAGGTTAGTACAAGTCATGCACCCTTTCAAATGTTCTTTAGTTTCCACCCAATCATGCCAATGGAATATTTCATACCTATTGTCACCTAGGATGATAATACCACCAAGGATGTTGTTGGGGTTTTAATAAGTCACATTTCTAAGCTTGAAAAACTTGAAAAATTATGATTGGAAGTTGCTGACAAGGGTGCAAACAATGGAAGAGAACTTTGTGGTCTTAGAACCACCACTATCCCAAGTCATTTAAATTCAAAGACTATGTTTTGTGGTTCCCAAAGGGGCAAAAGGAACATGCATGTAAATACAAAAAAACATTGGTTTAACCCCTACCTTGTGCAATATTGCCTTCCAAACAACATGGTGCTATTAGTTAATGTGGATAATTTCAATCCAAACCCACTCCTAATTAATGCTAACAAACTCAAACCCTATTATCCCTATGACAATAATACAAGTGGAGTGGTATTAAAATTCAAAGGTTGGAAGAAATAGGGGATGGTAAACTTAGATGAATCCTCAACATATTTTGAGGAATAATGTTTTGAAAAAGAAGGCAAAGAGGCCACCCCTACAAAGTTTGATGAAATGGATGAAAATAACCAAGAAGGTGCAGAATTAGGGGCTAAAATGTCAATTATTCCTCCATTAAAAAATTTGGACACAAAATGCAAGGGAAATCAAGATGTACATGAAACAACATAAGGATCTAGTGGGAAAATCAATGAGCCATAACCCTCAAGGACTAGGTAACCATGAGTAGTGTAGATTTAACTTTGGCCCTAAGTTATTTGGGACCTAGAAGGTAAAGTAGACCCAAACCTAGAAGATGGGGGAACATTGGATAATCAAGCCAAATTAGGGGGCTAGTTGCAAAAGATTTAATTTTTTTTTGCAACCAATGGGAAAAGGAGCAATGGAAAGTGGGAATGGGGATGATAAATCCCAATATGTCATCCAGAGGGGGGATGACGTTGGTGACAATTGTAGGCCACCCCTGATTTTTTACAATAGTCCTAAAAATGGGGTATAAAAAACAATCATGAGGTTTGACACAAAAAGGTACCCCTTTGACATTGAAATGTCACCATGTTTCAGGGGAAACAATGCCATAGCCACCCCCACATGGGAAAGAGAAAAAATGAATCTTTTCATTTCAAACAAAATATGGAAGAGGCCTTTTGTTTTCTTCACTTTTGAATTTGAGTTCCAAGTTTCAGAGAAAGAAGGAAAACATTTGAGGGGGAAAGATTTTTTTAAGGAAAAGGGAGGAGGTTATGAAAAAGATCAAGAAAGGTTGGGAAAGAAAGTGGGAGAAAAAATGTTTAGGTAGTGTTGCTAGAACCATGGAAAGAGCAAATGGAATAGGGAGAAAACAATATTAATAGAAGGTAGATCGAGTTTTTGTGGTTGAGGGTAATTATAGACACAAAAAAGGAAAAAAATAACAAGGAAGTGAGGAGGAGAATAGAAATAGAAGAAATATAGCGGAGGGGAAAAAAGAAGATGAAGAAAGATGTAGAAACAATGAAGAAAATGGCCATGAAAGAAGAAGAGGGGAAGGTAGAGAGGAATTTTTCAACATGAAGGAAGACACCATAGTTGTTTTGCTTTGGAAATTTAACTAGCTAGCTTGGGTGGCATTGATGCGTAGGATGTTGGGAGGAGAGTAGCCAAAAACACAACTAGAGCAAAAAGGTAGGAGGGAGAAAGAGAAGGAAAAGGGGAAGAAGAAGATGGTTACAAAACCTATACAAAGTGCTCCATGCTCCAAGGATGACCCCCATGTGGAAAATAAAGAAGTGGTTCGAGATGGAAAACGACCTTGGGTGGGCCATGCCGATAAGGCTAAATAAGTTATGGAAATAACATTGGGGGCCAATTAGGTCAAATTTAATTTTTGAATTTTTATTGGGAATGAAGATAGTAGATGATGAGAATATCAAGTCCAAAGTCTAGGGAAGGAGTGTGGATATTACAAAGGAAGTAATTTCCAAAAGCTTTTGTTTACTTAAATAGGGTCCTTATACCATATGGTTAGACCTCACTCAATTAAACGTGATACATTTATGTATAGGAACTTGGTGGAGGAGATGACCAAACCCAACAGGGATGGCTAGTTTGTCACAAAGATGAAGGGATGGTACCCCAAGAAAGTAGGGGTGATTATGTAGACAATATAGTTGAAAAACCATCAAACCTATTATAGCAAGACCATGGCCTTACTAATAGCCCAAGTTGAGGTGGGACAATACGTTAATTGGTTTGGAGTAGTCTACTAGTGCTAAAAGTTGAATATGGAAAGGTGGTTGCTTGACGGCAAAAGTCCAACCACCTTAAAGATTGTTCAGGTGGTGGATTTTCTATTGTAGCCTTGGTTCCCACAGGAAGGACATAACCAACTAGGCTAGTACATAAACATGAACGTGATGACAATGAATAAACCTTTGACGTACCACCTGCCCTTGCATCACAAACTTAACATCTCATGATTCAGAAATGGAAATTGTGCAATATTCATTCATATATAATTTGTACATTTTACATATTAATATCATGCCTTGAAATCACTATGGAAACATGGATTTATAAGAAGATGCAAAATTCATGTGACATTCGTTCATTCATAGATTTTTACTTCATCTATCAACACATTTATCCATGTGTCAAATGTGTTTTCAATGCATGATATTTGTGTGTAAAATGTACGAACTTATGAATGAACAAACTTGGCATGAATTTCATTATTAAATTGTCATATGTTAAATTTGTGATGTGATATTCCCCAACCCATTGCTTTCATGGTTAATAGGGAAAAAATGGTATAGGTAAATGTAAAGTTCCAATCTCTTCATGTCCTTATACATGGCATGAAAGTAGTTAAGTATGAAAAATCCAATGTTGTGTCCCCTACAGTTAAACGACCACCTATAGAGGAGGAAGTTAAAAAGAAAGCAAAGAGAGATGAAGGGGCACATATGATCCCCAAGGATGAGTAGAATCATACTTTCATTAGGGTGTTTAGATAAGAAGAGATGATAGGACCTTCCAACTCATTAGGGAGGAATTTGTTGTTCAAGCTATTAGACAAGCCAAGACCTCCCCTCAAGTGCCTACAATCCAATTTAATGACCTAGACAATGATTCAAATGAAGCATCACACCTAACCAAGTAGGGTGGCAATAGCACAATTAATCAAATGAAGTTGTGATGATAGGAGGTAGGAACTTCCAAAGAGGGAAATTAGTCTACCCAGACAAAAGACTACAAACTCCTATTTGAAGAGTTTATAAGAGAGGCAAAATATGAGGGAGGGATAAAGGGGAGTCTACCTTCTCACCCCCCGCCCCCCCCCCCACATGAAGAGCCTACCATCATCATGCCCATGGAGGACACCTTGGAAGAGGAGGTCTTAGCTTCAAAACCCACTACATTTGTTAAGAAATGTCAAGGCCATTCACACCAATAAATGGAGGGGACAATAATGAATTAGGAATGACCTCCATCTTCCATACACACACCTAACCAACAAATGGTGAAGGTAGGCAAAGGTTCATATTCCTCAGTGAAACACATGACCCCAAGAGGTAGAAGGTGTTAAAAGAGATTTGTTACCTTTTTGCAAGAATTGGGACATCAGTCAATCCACATTATGTTAGTGGAAAGGACGAAGGCCTCGATTGTTTAGGATCAAGTGGATATGCCACATTCCAAATTTGGGGGTAACACGAAGAGTGCCATGGTTCTGGCAAAGGCCATGGATGGTTTGAAAAACTTTATATGTCAAGCGAAATGGAATGCCATAACACTAAAGATAATAGTGGGGCAAATTGAATCCTTGGAAAGGGAGAAGGTAGTGCTAGTGGTAAGAAGGTAGCAACATGTTGAACATGTGGCCTAATTGCACTTGGAAAGAATTGCAAACATAGGAAAATGCCTCAACAAAGAAAATGAAAATGTCGAAGAGCTCAACTGTCCATTGGGGGAAGCAGTAGATGCTAGCGCCTTGTTGGATTGCCGGTAATATGAAATGAAGTTGTTGAAAGCCAAGGTGAAGTATTTAGAAGGAGATGGTTGTTACCAACAAGAGATAATTGACGTTTAGATTGAGGAAAACCTTTGCCTAAATTACAAGATTGTTGCATTTGAAGAACATGTTAAACAAAAGAAAGGTGACAAGGACACCTGCATCGAATGCCTTAATGAACTCAATGAAAAGGTAATTACCTTTACGAGCCAAAAGGGTAAGGTAGTTGCGGAGGAGAAAAAACACAAAACCAAGGCTATCTACATCAGGAGTTAGGGCAATCAAAGTAGATTGTGGCCATATTGAGGATAAAGGTTAGCTACCCAAAAAAATGGTGTTGGAAAATCTATAAATTCAGGTGGCTAGGTGGAATAAAAAAGCAATGAAGGTGGCAATAGCAAATTCAAGATTGACCCACTACTATGTCCTTTTCAAAGAACATGTCATGCTCAATTTGGAAGTTTTGGCATGGAGACAAAAGATGAGTATGAGGAAGGCTAGGTGGAATGAGTTGAAAGAAAAATTAAATGATTTGTTAGAAGTAGCTCCCTTACCTTCCTTGGTAGATGAAACCTCCTATCGTCAATAGCTTGCGGCTTATCACCAAGCCTTCCCCAATTTTCAACATGACGACTTGCCCTTCCTTATTTCAAACAATTTTGATGACAATAGTGCTAATGTTAGCCTTAGGGAGGAGGTTACCTTCTAGACCCCTACAACAATATTGAGCCCATGGGGTGAATTCATTACCCTTAAAAGTCCAAACATACCATTTCACCTTTTGGGATAGTAGGGGGTAGTGCATTTTTAAATTCAAGGACTACATAGGCTAGATTACAAGGACGTAATTTAAGGTAGAAGGGGGATAATGTTAAGGGTATAAGTTTTCTAGTGTAACTACCTTAATGGGCATCCTAGTAATTAATTAATCACTAGTGGTAGATACTTTTTATCGTCTCTTAGTTTACTAGGAGATGAAGCTACTTGGGTTTGTTAATTTCCTATGGATGAGGAATTGGGTTTTGGTTCACCTAGTCAACTAGGAGACTTTGGGGAAATATTAGGATAAGGGCTTATTTTCTAAAGGAAAAAGACCATATGTGGATGAATTAGAAGGAGAACTTAGGAGGAAGAGGATCATTCTCAAGGTAGCATGGTAGGAGGAAAGATGGAAATATTGGGAGAGTTGGTAGGAGACTTATGATGTACTTCATTATATAAAGAATATATGGAGTGAGGGTTGTGGACTTTGAGGATGTGTTTCTATACTAAAAAAAAAATTCCTTGATTTTTTGGATGCATGAATGTAATTTCAACTTTCCATAGAATACTATAGTTTTTTTTGTTTTTTTGTAGTACCTTCAAATTAGTTTCATTTACATTGGCTTTTTGAAATTTTAAAAACATGATGGTAGTGACATCAAAAGGTAGTTAGGGTTGCAACATAAGGTAGTTGTTGGTGTAATAACCTTAGTGTAAAAATCAATATTCAATAACTAAAGCCAATGGCCAATAGCCAATAACCATAACCAATGGCAAATAACCAATAACCAATAACTAGTGGCCATACTTAATTGCCAATAGCTAATATGTTAACAAATAGGAGATCTACTCAAGTGCAAACATAAATCTTTATTGAAAGGAAAGTACAACATAATGCTCACAACATAAAACACAACATCAAGAACTCTCCAAGGTTCTTGTCACAAGAAATACACAAACTTGTGTAATGAAGAAAAAAAGAAACAAACCATCAACACCAAGGTATTTAACTACAAGACCAAACCACAAATAACCAAACTAAAATAAGTAAAGAAAGTAATTCAACCTTGTGAAAGTAACCTAGTTACTTTCCTACTCTAGTAACTAATGAAACTTAACTAGTTGAGCTTGAATTCTCAACACTCCCCCTCAAGCTCAAATCCACTTCTAGTACACTAAGCATTTTTCGAAACTTCTTTAGCTTGTCTGTACCTAAAGCCTTTGCGAAAATGTCAGCAACCTGATCTTTAGTACTGACATGAATAAGGTCAATTTCTTTTGCTAGAACTTTTTCTCTAATAAAATGGTAGTGCACCTCAATGTGCTTTGTCCTAGCATGATAGACTGGGTTGTTAGCAAGTAGTATGCTACTGATGTTATCACAATAAATGACAACAGGAGCATCCACTGACTGTCCCAAATCTGA
>Ga0209611_10002400_pt1 | contig 32945 bp, 32 predicted proteins | sample S1TSphgellanicum_3_FD_187693 | JGI IMG/M metagenome (GOLD analysis project Ga0209611, IMG submission 187693) | Host-associated microbial communities from peat moss isolated from Minnesota, USA - S1T2_Fc - Sphagnum magellanicum MG (SPAdes) (version 2) | ecosystem: Host-associated > Plants > Peat... | reverse complement strand
GGATGTTGGGACTTGCCACGGGCACTTGGACACACAAGACTCACCATGGCCTGGACTCGGGGGAAACCACCACCTTCCCCCATATAGTATTCTCTGCGGTTGGTCGCGGAGGCTACATCCGAATGGCACATTTTGTTGGGACTCCCGAAATGGAGTCCCGAAAGTGTCCCGGCTGGACTCCCGGAACTTTGAATGGCCATAGCTCCTCGCCTTGAACTCGGATCGAGACGAGTCCTGAATCAATGTTGCAGCTCTCGTCGAGAGCTTTCCAACGCCGTGTCGCACTCTTCAAGGCGACGTCGGGAAGAGGTCGATTCCCGACTTTTAGTGGTCGGGAGTCAAATTGCCAATTTGACTCCCGGCCCTTCTTTTGCCCATAACTTGGGCTGCAGATGTCCGAATGACCAATGCGAGGCCATTTTCGATATCTACGTTTCAAGACCTTTCTAATGACACCAAGAACACCCCAATGAGAGGTGTTTTGAGCCTTGTTGTTGAGCTCTGAACATTCGGGAGTCCCGGAAGACTCCCAACCTCCAACTTTTCCAAGTGTTGGGCTTCACCCCCACACTTGGCCAAAATGGGGTTGCGACACATTGCTTGCCAACTTGTTCTCTTTGTGCGCTTTTTATTGGGAATATGAATTCTTTTTAGAATGTGTTCTTGAGTATGTTCCTCTTGATGTAATGGCAATTGTTTCTATTTTTGCAAATTGTCCTTATGGTGGTCTTCTTCAAAATTTGAATAGAAATGGGATCGAGTTGTTCACTAGAACCTGCCTTTCTTTTAGGCTTTCTAAAGTTATATCTCTTCAATGTTTCCTTATAATCTTTTTCATTTTTTCTAATTGCTTCAAGAGCTTTCTCACACTTGGATATCGAAGAGGATTTTTAAGAAGAAGAGGAATAAATTGGAGAAGGAAAAGGGGGACCTCTTTCCAGAGACCTAGATTGCAAAGGCAAAATGTTTGCAAATTTATGTTGCTCCTTCAATCTCTCTTGCTCCTCTTTCAACTTCTATAACTTCTTTTTAGATTGTCTTTATAATTTTTCCACAAGACTTTCTTCAACACTCATTTTGGTGAAAAAATGATTGAAACTTGCTTGTAGAAAACGAAAACAAAGAATTGTTGTAATGTTTGTTGCCTTTTGAAATGTTATCATTTCGTTTCATGAAGTGGTGTTTCATTTTTTGTTTTAGGGCTAGTGTTTTAATGATTTGTATTTTTCTCAACTTGTTTAACACTTGTTGTCTCCTTCTTAAATTCACATTGACATCAACATGGGCTATAGTAAATACCTGCTAACTGAAAAATTCTATGGACATGGCATTGGGTAATTTTGATGACATTCCTGAATCTGATGACCGAGTGTTGACTAGTTTATAGATTCCTTCTAACCCATGTTGAGTCATCAAATCAACATAATTTTGTTCTTACATCACTGATTTATCTACCCCATAATCTGATAACTATAAATCTATATACATAGGTATTTGTTCATAACCTGTTAGTTAATTAGATTTATTAAGGCTTTTTCTAAAACTATTGATTGATCAATCCCAATAGTCTCCATTTCTTTCTAATCTTTTGAATCTTCATCAAATGTTTATTCCATGTAGTCTTCATTTATGGATGGTAAAGACTTCTAATTCTCTGAACTTTAAATCCTTTTCATTGTCTGATTCACATATGTATATGGTTTCAACTTATTAACATTGACCAATACTAGGTTTGGTTCAAAATTGTTAATAGAAACAAAAAGAACAATATTATCGGGTAAACAATAATATAACTTGAATGGACCAAAACATCTTTTCTTGAATTTTCTAATATGTGTTTTTTCTCCCTTGGGAAACCATAAAACATAATTTCCAAATTAAAACTTTTTCTCAGTATTTTTTTGTTAACTCCATAGAAATCTATTCCATTGGTTGGCTTCCACATTGTTCTAGGCTTCCAATTTGTTTTCCTATAATTTTTCCAATTCCATAATTATACCTATCAACACTCTAGTTGGTTCTGCATCTTTGTGGTTCCCACTTATAATTGGCAGAACATATTCTATTGGCATTAGAGGATGCAAACCATAAACTGACTAGTAGGGTGTAATTCTGGTTGTTAGCACTTTAGTGGGTTTTGCACCTTTTTAATCCCCATTAATAGTTTGCAAAACATATCCTGTTGGCATTAGAGGACGCAAACCATAAACTAAGTGCTAAGTTGTATAACTTGTTGCCACTTTGTAAGCAATCCTATATGAAAACAAACTATAGACAGATGTTCATCCCAATTTGTTTTAATATCATTGATCAACTTGGTCAATAGTCTACTAATGACTTTGTTAATAGACTCTGCATACCATTTCCTTATGGATAATATGTGATAAAACTAACATGCTTCAACAAAAAATGTTCTATTAAATGTTTTATTATGTCATTAATGAAATGTACCCCCTAATCTATAACTATGGTCATTGCACATCCAAATCTGGTCAAAATACACTCATACATGAAATAACAAATAAGTTGAAATGGTATAAATAATGTAAAGTGTTAGTGGCTACTTGGTATTGTCTCAATTCGTAATGGGCACATGCCTTTTTGTGGTGAATGGGTCAACACATACCTCTTAGTAGGTCATTAGGTTTATAGTCAAGCATTGTTTCAATTCCTAATGGGCATATGCCTTTTGGTGGTGAATGGGTAAAATATGGATTGGCAAATACCTACTGATGGTTCAACATGTTTATATGCCACTAATTTGGATTTAATTAAAATTCTAAATGGTTTAGATGTTGCAAAAATTCATATTAAGGAAATATGAAGTAAAACTTGAAGTATTTGCATTTGCATTTTGTGTGTTATATGTTTCAACATAAACCAACATGAAATTATTCCATCTTGTTTCTTTTGTTTAGTTTTTCGCAATAATTTTGTTGCCAACGTTCATTTGAAAATTCATCCATTTTATTTATCATCCATTTTTTCATCCAAGAAAATCTTTCATCCATGACACATGGTAAAATATTCCTCCACATCACCAAATATTTTATCCTATGTGTCAAATAATATTTTGTTGATGTTAGCAAGATATTCTTGAAAAGATTCCTTTGGGTTCACTTGTTCGCGCTCACACTCACAAGATAGCATCATAAGGAAAAGTTAGGACATACAATCGCTCTTGATGTACTACAACACACACATCATGGTCATCGTGGGGAAGATGTGAGTTTTCAAAATGTGCTTCCTAGGTTGTCAAATTGGATTGAATGGTGATGATGCACTTTTAGGGTTTTGATGACAAATGAAAATAAATGGGCCATTGGTAACAAGATCCACGAGGTTGATAAATGAATTTGCTTAGTTCCTTCGTTGGTCATGCACCTTAGAACTTAGTTGCACTTAATCAATTGGTGCATCATGTTCACATAAAATTTCGGATTGGGGTTTTTTGCAAATTAATCACACCTAGTCAAAACATAATAAAAAACATTTAATTAATCATGTGATAATCATTTTTGGACAAAGGAATAGTTTAAAATTTTATAAGATTTGGTGGTAAATCTAGTTAAATCATGTTAAACATTGATCAAATGTCATGTTTGATTTTCTTGCATTAAAATAATAAACTTTGCTTTAGACACCATGTGTATTGCATAACATTTAAATGCAATAAAAGATTCATGAACTTCAAGTAGACTCTAAATTTTGAAAAAATCAAGTTGTACATTTATTAGTTTTTGAGTGTTTATGAATTTTTTTAATAGTCCCCAATTAATACAAAAAAATTGGTAAAATAATTTGTAATTTGAAAATTAAGGGCCCTTTGTGAATGCATAATTATTTGACATTGCACCTACTCAACTTTGCAAGTCCTAAATTCCATTCAAAACTCAATATTGGAACACGTACTAATTCAATTTAAAATTTCGAACATCCATATTTTTCATTAAAGCACAACATCCCATGATTTACTTGTCATTAAAATGCCATTACACATCCATATGTGATAATGATTGCAAAAATTTGACATGATTTGACATGGTTTTTGGTTCATTTTTTGGCAATTTGACTTGTTGGACTATTATATCATTCATATGTGCATTAAAATTCACAACATAATGCTAAAGGGACATAAACCATCATCTATTACAAAATTTTAATGCAAATTATTTTCCAAATTTCCACCATGATGCATGAAACTTAGATAGGTACTGAAAATTGTCAAATTGTGATAGTTTTTTATGTACACTGTAGCATGCATTCACCCCAAAGTCCTTGCATTTTGTATTGATCTAAAATTATAAAAAAGATCAACAAATTGTACATGAGTTGATTGAAAGAAAACTAAACCCTAAAAACAAAAGAACTCAATCAACACATTACATTGGAATGGAAAAATTAACCTAATCACTAAAAAGAAACAAATTGCATGAACATGACTTTGCAAGATCTTGCACACCTATTTAAGATGTTCAACTTCCAATTTAGATTTATTGAAAGCCTTTTGGGCTTCCAATGTGGCTGTTTTACGGTCCTCCATATTAACCACAAGCCTATGAGTTTTTTTGTCACCTTCTTCCTTTCATCCTCCAAGCTCTTGATTATGCAATTTGGACCTTTCAAAACATCAAAAAACAAAAATTGTAAATTTTCTATTCTATTCACTTTTGTTGGCGACACACCGTATGGACATCAAGAGTTATTAACACACCCCTGTTTTACATACTTCCCCTTCAACATTAAAACATCACCTTCAAACTTGCACAAAACCTTGCCTTTGCTAAACTTCAACATTTCAAGTTTGATAAAAGTTTTTTACATCTTTTCTACTAATTCCCTCCAAGCTTTCTCTCTTGGAGTGCAAACAATAACTCTAGCCCAATTGATATTGTGCCCTTTCACTCTTGAAATGTAATCCTCCACCACCCATGACATAAACTCAATGTTCATCACAAGTGGTGTGACCTTGTATATTTTAGCATATAAACTAATAAGTTTTTTTTTTGCTTTTGGATGCAACTTGCTATTGGTGGTTTTGAATTTGGTAACTTTTTTGAAAACCTCCTCCAAATCTACTTCACAAACATGTTTTGAAGTAAGATCCGTTGCTGGATTCTGGCCACTGCCATTCAATTTCTTGACATTCACAAAAAATCCTTGGTCTAGTCTTTGTAATCTATAACCTCGTCCATCATGAGAGGTTACTTTAGCTTGGAAGAAACCTAATGCAAACACTATTTGCCTCTAATCAACACACAAAAACTCAACTTTTTCACAATCATGTAGCTTTGCAAAACCAAAAAGTCGATTCATTTAATACAACAAAAAGATTTTTAAAATGACAACTTAAGGAACTTGCATTTTGATTTCAACAATCCTATTTCCTCACAAGTATAGGCAACAAGCAAAGTGCTAAAAGCTTGAGTTTGGGTAGGTCAATTTGACAAAAAGAAAGCATGCGTGACTATTTGCAAAGGATAAAATTTGGTAGTCGAACTTGCAAAGAGAAAAAAACGTGTGTGTGATGGTCATAGACTAGATACACTATGAATTGGGCTAGGTAGGGATCATGTCGATTCAAATTTCATTGTTCCCGCCATGTAGTTGATTTGGCATGTGTTTTGGACTGACCTTGACACATCATATAAAAAGATTTTTTCAAATTTAACACTTGGTCCAGTCCTTATTAAGGGTGCACCCCCCACTCCTTAATTTGTGAATGCACCCATGGAATTGAAGGAAGAAAGATGATTTGTGTGGATTAAATATTGCAAAACTTGAAATTTTAACACAGTTATGTATTTGGTTATCATGAAGGTTTGTGTTGTTTTGTTTATCATGAAGGAATGTAGAGATCCAATTGGAAGGGGAAGCTAATGGAATTATAACATGAGCTTAAGACCTTGGTGGTGATAGTTGGAAATTGTGTTGTTTTCTAAACATGCCCATTGTACATAGTTTTAGTATGAAGAATCTCTATGATTGTTGTGGTTATTTGTTCATTAAGAAAGGTTGTTACAAGATGCAACTTGGGTGATGATGGACGATGCAAAATTCAAGGAGGAGAAAATCCACCTCTAAATTTTTTCTTCAAAGCAAGAGAAAAATGCTACTAAAACACTAATTGTATTAGAGAAAAAACATCACTTGACACATACTAGAGGTTGACATGTTTTTATGTTTGGGTTGAAGTTTTGGCAAAATGCCAGTCTTTCATTGTTAATAAGTAGAATTTATCAAAATAAGATTGACTTTACTTGGGTAGCCAGGAATAGTTGTAGATCTGAAGTTATAACTCAAATTATTATATAGTCATTTAGTTTACTTACAAATCATGTTGATTATTGGTTAGTTTATTATTTGAATTTATCAATTATTATTTTTTAACAGAAACATTTATATAGTTTTGCAAAGTGTTAGACAAAACATGTAATTTGAATGCATATGTTTTGTTTTTGACATGAGATCAACTTTGTTTTGAAGTTTTTGATAAGAAGTATAAATTCATTTTTATTTTGATTTCTTGCTTACACACATGTTTGAAGTTTTCTTTCGATCTATTTGTAAGTTTTGAATTTAGATAAAAAAAAATTCATATGTTAGTTTTAAAACTTTTATTCTATGTTTAAATTAAGGTTTAAAGATTTGAAGAGAGAAAATAATTCCCTTTCCATTTGGTGACCATTTTGTGGAACAATTTTGATTAATCTTTGGTTTGGAACATTGATCCAATTGTTTGAAGATTTAGTTTGTTTTTTGAGAAAACAAGAAATATAGTTTTGGAAGTTCTTATCTTTGAAATTTTGATGAAATATTGATACGGATTTGGTCTAACTTGTAAAAGAGTTTAATTTTGTTTATTGGAAGGTTTGAAATCTTATTAAATTTTGTAATAAGTCTAGAATTGTATCAAGAAATGTAAAAACCAAATGGATAAGAGGATAGATCAAGAAATAATGCATTGCAAGTGATACTTACCAACAGGTTTGCCAAAGAGATTATCACTAGTCAACCATAGCAAGTGATTAGTGTATTGAAAGGACAAACTGAGAACGCAGGAAGAATTGTCGATCAAAGCATGTCAATCAGTCTAGAAACTCGATTTGAAGGTGTCATAAGAACACCCAACCAATGTGTACATTCTTCTGCATCAAAAGGAACAGTGAGGAGATTATTTGTGCCCATAATTGGAGCCTGATGCTTTCTTTAGTACCGAATTAGGGACTAATTAAGAAGGAGAAGTTATAATCTAGTGGGCTTTGTATTTCATGACAAGCTTCGAGCTAATGTGCCTTCAATGGTGATGCCAGGACCGAATGCAAGAATGACACCCCACTCCGGCTCCGTATCTACATCCTCATTGACCTCCTTGAGCTTGAGGCTGTGTTTTCGCATATGGTCCAGCACATAGATGCAGGTGCTGCTGCTGACGTTGCCATAATCCGCCAGTATCTGTCTGCTGGACTGCAGCTTTCGAGGCTCAAGATCCAGCTGCTTCTCCACAGCACTCAGAATTGCTGGGCCACCTGAAATTCAGGTCCCGAAAACGATGAACAGACTATGAAGCTCGAGTGTTCACAAGAAAAGGCAGACAAATGATTATAAATTAAGATTGTTAGATGATGGGTGTTTCTCAACTTACCTGGATGCACAGCCCAGAAGAGGTCATTATATTGCAAGTTCCCTGCCACCCGCTTGATGATTGGGTCACAGAATGGTTGCACATTTGCCTCAATGATTTTGGGAAGCTCTCGACCCAGCTTGAAGATGATACCTTCCTCTGTCAGATTGCCCTCTATAGTGGTCTCTGTCCCTGGCAAATAGCATTGACCTGCCCAGTCGAGCTCAAAGCAGGGTGTCTCTGTGACTGGCAGAGGGTCAGTGCCCAAGATCATGGCTGCAGCTCCATCCCCAAACAATGCTGCTCCCACTAAATCGTATGGCCGATCTCGACTTGGTTTCCGGTACCTGGAAAACCATTGACTACATCTCATGTGCAAGCCTCATTTCCAGGTACATATGTTTGGAAACTGCCTCCAACATGTAAAAGCTTGCGGCCCTCACATACAGATTATTCAGATGCGAAGGGCGAATTCTCTTTGGAGAACAATTTATGAAGTGGTTGACTGCCTACATGAATGACATCAACTCTATTTTTCTGTGTCTGTACATGTACGCTTTGGATGCAGCACCATAAGCAGATGAGCCCTCATCAATTTCATAGTCCTCTTCGTTACAGTGAAGCGTCTTGATATTTTCATTACACATGTAGGATAATCAAGTAGCTTCAAGTCTGTACCCGATCAATGTGGTCTCACTGGTGACGAGAAGTACTCGGCTACCGGGGTTATTCTCCGCCAGGTCTTTGGCGACACGTATACCGGAGGCGCCACCATAGCAGCCCAGCATGTAGAGCATGACGCGGTTCACGTCTTGTCTGAGGCCCAGGAGCTTGGCAAGATGCAGGTCACCGCCCGGGAGGCGGACCTCGCTGGAGGAGACATAGACGAGGTGAGTGATGTCGGAGACGAGTCGGCCCCACTCGCGGATGGCTTCGGTAGCGGCCTCCATCCCCAGCTTAGTTACAGCGTCGCCGGAGATCCGGAGGCGCTCTCCGACGCTGGGCGCGCCCTCAATGAGGAAGTTGGGGTTTTCGCGTAAGTTCTGCTCATTGATTACCACGTACCGCGTCTTTACTGTCGTCGTCTCGCCTAATGCATTCACAACAGCACGATCGACGTTGATGTTATAATCTCAGTGGGTTATATGACTTATGACCTGCGATCCGTGTTACGGCCGCGAAGGTATTCAGAGTATACATGGAGGTGAAGGTGGCGCTTACAGAGGCGACGAAGCTTGGCGAGCAGGACAGGGTCGTCGACGTCCGCGTCTCGGAAGAAGTTATCCGCCAGCCCTTCATTCTTGATCATCACCTCCGGCACGGCGCGGCCTATGGCCAGCACCGTCACCTTCCCGGGTCGTGCATGCCTGCCGGACCTGCGGCATTTACCAATAGCACCACTCTGCATCTTCGTCGCAGGCACATTAACAGTGCCGAACTCTATCGCTTGCGCATCGAATGTAGCCTCCATTCGACTTTGCCCAGGTGCCGTCTATTCTCCCAATAACTAACAACGGCAACCTGGACAAAACAGAGTCTCGAGATTCAAACGAATCTTCGGCCAAACTTTTTCTTAAACGCAAGTCCCTTTGACCTTCAACAGCTTCAGGCTAATTCACGCTATGAAAGCGTGATGCTTGCAGATTGTAAGCCAATTATACAGTGTTTTGCAATCGATCCAATCAGCTTTAAATGCAAGACCCATACAATTCTTTGAGCTTCTCGACGACGATAACAACTTCTAGCTCATGCAAGCAACTCTTCGTCTGACAATGACCTTCTCCAAAATTACATCCCACAAACTCGGATCAATTTGCACACCAGCTGATCAGTGCCTACAAATTAGAAAAACTTACTGTACGTAGTTGTAATGTAATGGGAAAATTGTTGTCTATGTACGTCTCGATTATCAGCAACAATTGCAGGAATACTTTCGCAACTAATCTGCAGAAATGCAGGTCCTACAAGCAAAACGGATACAACATCGAGGTCCTGCTACTAGCTAGCTCGTTAGTACAGGGAGCTGCAAGTATGCAGTTAGATTCTTCTGCCCACAGATATTCAACAGCCAGAATCTTTATATCTCTGTTACGGACGCAACTGGTAGATGGCAGGTGAGCGAGACAAATAGTGCTGTGCGAGATCGACCCTTGTTTCGTCTTTTTCACGGGTTCGATTATTACTCGAGTCTCGAGCCGCGTGTGGATCTCTGAGACTCTCAAGGGCTGCAAAAGGAATCCTGAGACTGAATATCGGATGGCAAGTCTCCATGTGTCCATCAATCTCTCGAGTCTTGGTGATTTTGTCTAGGAGATCTCGATCTCCCTCAGTTCGCCTTGGTGGGGTGGTGGTTGCACCTAAGAGCGTCGGCCCATTTCGTGCTTTCACTTTCAATGGCGATGACTTTATTTTACCATTGTTAAAAAGGTAAATACCAGTGCGTTACCATTGATTGTCATCTTCTTTCACGTTGAATATGTTGAAATTGGGACACATGAGAGTAAAGTCATTTCTGCCCCTTACAGAGATGAATCTCATGGTAGAGCATCTTGTAGAGAGCAAGATAGATGAATGTTGGTTTGAGCAAAGAATGCGCATGGATGCATGTAAATGGATGATGTATTTTGTACTTCCTGGTGGATGAATTATTTTGCTATTGTTAAAGTAGTGTTTAATGTGATTATTGTCATCTTCTTTCGCTTTGAATATATTGAAATTAACACATGGATACAAATTCTTTCAACCCCATTATAGAGATGAATCTCTTGGTAGAGCCCAGTCTTATAGGGAGCAAGATAGATGAATGTTCAGTTGAGCAAAGAGTGCACATAGATGGATGTAAATGGATGATGCAAGTTCACGGAGAATATGGAATGGAAGAAGGCATTTTTCTTGAAGTAGGAACTTGGCAGCTTGAATACTAATTATAGATTATTTGCAGAAAGGTTGAAATTTTCAAAAAATATTATTTCCAAAGAACTTGTAAAAAAAGGAAAGCAGAGAATCTTTTTTTGAATATTTAGGAATATTTTATTATCGACGTGAAATCTTCAAAAGTAATTAATGCTTTGCTATGCTGCACAGTACCAATGACAATTTTGTTTATTGTTTGGGGGGCTTAGAAATGTTGTACCTCGACTAGGAATTTATATGAAGAGCGTTTATAACATTTGAAATTTAAGATCATATATGTGCACATCATCTCAATTTTGTAGAGCTAATCTAGTTAACAATGATTTTTTTTAAAAAAATTATTAAAATTTTTTTTTACAGAATATTTAACAATTATTGAATGTGAGATTGTCCAAATGCATATTATGTATTGATCTAAATTTTGTCCATGAGGATTTCTTTGTAATTATAGATAAATGAGTTGATTGTTTTGGACATAGTACAAAAAAAATGATCTAATAGAAAAAATTAACATGGGATCTCATTTGTGTGGTAATATATTTCAAGAATTTTGTTAGATCTTAAATATTATGTCAAATGCACAAGCATTAACATAACATAAATCTAGAATTAGACCATTTACATTAAAAGGTAATAGCAACCAAAATTAAGTATTCAACAAACACAAATTCAAATTAAATTTAACTTGAGTTTGAAAGGACCAATATCAAAAAATTGACTAGCCATTTTCTATCTCAAAATGTCTTACATAAATCTATGCACTACATATTCATAATGTAATAACTTTTGTCAACCTATAATTATAAATGTACGTTTACTTCCCATCTTGTTACACTACATAGATAGGCAATAGGTAAGCAAGTTGTAAAGAAGTAGATAACTAATATTTCAATACACTTACCTAGCTACAACTTGCCCAACTATTATTTATCTACATACCTACTTACATATTACCTTCCTAGCTATGTATCAACAACCCCAACCTACTTATTATAAACCAATTTATTTACCTACCTATGCACTAACCTATCTATTTGCAACCTACATATAGTTTATCTACATTTTTACCTATTTACCTATTACCAACCTATTTAACCTAGCCAAACTAACTTAACCTTCCTGAAATTCAAATTACATATGAATTGTAGTTATTATAATTATGTAATATCACTATAATCATTAATTCCAAGGGGTGTGGATAAAATCAAACAAGCTAAAATTGATGTAAAAACATCAATTATTTTGGAATTCTTGTTACATTTATTTATGTAGTGCCACTTTAATAGCATGTGAATCATGAAAAGTTGTGCTTATTGAATAATGTGGATGTTGAAAAATCTAAATTAAATCATGAAATGTTTCAATTTCATGTTTTAGTTTAAATAAAGGATTTTTAACAACTTCATTCAACAACATTACTTTCACAAGGGGCCCCTTAATTTTCATAATATACTTTTTTTGATTTTTAATTTTTTTTAAAGTAATAGGTGACTATAAACACATTTTAAAAGCACCCAAAATACCATAATTTGTGAACTTTGTGTTTTTTTTAATTCAAGGTCTATTTGAACTTCATGAATCTTTTGTTATGGGTAAATATCATGCAATGTACATGATGTTTAAAGCAAGGTTTCTTATTTTAATGTAAGAAATGCATTCATGAAATGATTTTTTTTTGCATGACTTGTCGATTAATCAAATGCACCACCAAATTTCATGCATTTAAGAAAATAATTAGTGTAAAAAGATGATCAACACACAATTGATAATATTTATTCTAATGCCCAAGGTAATTAAGGTCAATTTTGCAACCAATCCCACATCAAAATTCCATGTGGGCTTCATGCACCAATTCATCTAGTGCAACTATACATATTTTAAGCAACAAACAAGCAATATATGCCAAACTTCATTGTAAACTATTTGGATGTTATGAGCACAATGTTCATTTCATCTATCATCCATATAACCCTAAAAGGACATCTTCATAATATGCTTTGATCCAACAGTCCTAGCAAGTTCATTTTGAAAAGATATAGTTTCCCCCACAATCATTGTGGTGGTCTTGTATGGAATGGTTGTGTGCTCACATAACAATGATTGAAAAATGTTTTGGTGTCAAGCATGTGCATTGAACATGTTGTCAAGACTAAATGTGAACATGCTGTCAAGACTAAATGTGTGCACTTGAAAATATGTTATCACTAAAATGTACGCACGGCAAAGATGCACACCAACACTAAGGGCACAAGTGCACTAGAGGTAAGGGCACAAGTGCACTAGAGGTCATTGTCATAACATTTGACTATTTCAATTATCGTTGATCTCAATATTTTTTGGGTTATATGTTGCATGTTGGTAGGTAGTGGTAACTTGGACCTTTGTAACACATTGTATAATATGGTTGTGCTTGACAACAAATGGAGATGGTGGAGCTAAAGGATTGCATCATTGAAAGGGTGTTAACTAACTACACCACCTAAGTAGAGCTAATGGATTGCACCACCAAAGTCAAGCTTTCAAGCCTATGATCATGAAATTAAAAACATAGATATTATAATTAAAAGGCATATCTTTTTCATTTAGGAGCTTCACATGAAATTTGCAAATATTTTGTGATAAAGTTAAGCAAAATGATCTTCTAACTAAAATGAACATTGCAATAGTTTAGTGGCTTGTAACCTACAAAATGTATATTATCATTATTAAAGGGTAAAAAATCCCTAGGCTAGTTAGTGCCATACACTACAAGAATTCCCAACTTTTTTTACTTGAAAAACTAGTCAAAAACAACCCAAAAGTGACAAATGTTCAACTTGACAGGTAGTTATCTTGGACAAGTCTTATTGAACACGTTTATTTTCATTGTGTCATTTCGAGTAGGTCATTTTGACCCGATCTTTTTGATTGGGTCATTTTGACTAACCATTCAAAATTTGGGCATCAATTTTTTGGTAATTAATTTTTAATTATTTGCCTACCTTGATGCACCCCCAAATTCTTCAAGAAACCCAAAGGTGGGTCCTAGAATGAAACAACAGAAGAAGAAGAAGAAGAAAGTTGGGGCACGTTCCTTAATTTGGAACACTTTGGGGGTAGGAGGGCGTGCTAGAGCTTCGGGATGGGACTAGGACGAACTCACAAGCGAAGGTTCAAAATGAGATCAACTTGCACAACTAAAAAAAGAAGGAGATTAGTGCAAGTTGAATGGAAGTGGTGTGATAGACTTAATAAGGACCACCTCAAATACAAACTTTACATAGGCAACAACCTTTGGCAAAAGGCACCACTCCCCTCCCTATAGTATATTATGTGCCTCTCTGCAAGGACTACATCCAAATGTCACTTTTCCCCGGGACTCTCAAATGAGAGTCCCAAAATTGGGACTCTTGTTGTCTTAAAAATTTAGACGCTCATATCTTTCTTAAATCAAATTTATTTTGAAAATGCGAAAATAACATATTATAGCTCTTGAATGAATCTTTCCAACGGTGTATAGCATGCTCCAATTGAACCTCATTTGACCCCTATTTTCAAGGGATTTATAGTTGGGAATCAAATTCCCAATTTGACTCCTACTCTTTTTTTTATCATAACTCATAAAAATCAGGTCTAAATGAACAATGTGAGGGCATTTTAAGCATCTACACTTCAAAACCTTTCTAATGGTGTCTTGGGGGCTCAATTTAATGTTTATTTGCCTTTTTAAGCAAGGTTTTGAACATTTACAACTCCCGCATAAATGCAACTCCCAAAGTGGGAGTGCACTTGGGAGTCATTGGGCTTCATCCCTTGCATTCTCCCCCATTTGTGACAGTGTGTTTCACACTTAAACACATTCTTGACCTCATGGGCCCGTACACTTCACACTTAGTCACAAACCCAATGTTAATGTTGCAACATACTTGCCCACCTACCCACCTACCTACCTGATCTTAACTAATTTCTACCCTACCTATTGGCCTACCTACCTACCCTAATAATCAATGAATAATTAGTCAATAATTTTAATTTTAAATTATATTATATTATGAAAAAATCTCGCTTAGCTATCAACCTAGCTACCTAACCTAGGTAAGCTAAGTAGCTAAGCCACCCCGCCTAGGCCATCCACTTGAATAATTAACTAGGCCACCTAGTTAAAGTAGTGGCCTAAAATTGCAAGTGTGGAGATCTAAATTCCTCACTTCCACTTTGATGAGTCAAATCCTTACCATTGCACCACCACCTTCATAAGGTGAAAATATTTGTGAACATATTATGATAAACATGTTCAATTTCTTTTACACTATTTATGAAGGTAGATAAGAGGATAGATAGGGACATATGAAGGTAGGAAAGTCAAACATACTAACTAGAATACTTAAGCTAGGCTATCTAGGTTATCTATTTTATGTACTTTATACTAACTAGCCTAGGCTATAACCTATATCAACACATGCTAAATAATATGTTAGCCTATGCATAAGTACTAACCTAGGCTATGTTACTTTAAGCTATTATATTATACTAGTTAGGTTACATAGGCCTAGGTAAGGTCTAAATAAGGGCTATGTAGGCCTAGGTAGGAGGTATGTATGGGCATCCTAAACCTACTTCTAAGGGCTATGTAAAGCTATGTATAGGTTATGTGGGCTAGATAGGCTTAGGTAAGAGGTATGTATGGGCTACCTAGGCCTACTTAGGGGCTATGTAAGGATATGTAAAGGTTATGTAAACTATGTAGGCCTAGATAAGGTATAAGTAGGGGCTATGTTAAGCTATATATGTTGGCCTAGGTAGGAGGTATTTATGGGCTATTTAGACCTATGTAGGGGCTATGTAAGGCTATGTAAGGGTTATGTCAAAACATAAATAAGGACTATGTAAGGTCATGTAAAGATTATGTAGGCTATGTAAGCCTAGGTAGGGTCCAAATAAGGGCCATGTTAAGGTATGTAGAAGGTATATATGGGCTTCCTAGGCCTATTTAGGGGCTATGTAAGGCTATGTAGGCCAAGGTAAGGTCTAAGTAAGGGCTATATTAAGCTATATATGGTGGTGTAGGGTTATGTAAGGATTATGTAGGGTATGTAGGCCATGTAAACCTAGGCAGGGTCCAAATAAGGGCTATGTTAAGCTATGTAGGCCTAGTTAGGGTTAAATAAAGGCTATGTTAAGCTATGTAGGTCTAGGTAGGAGGTATGTATGGGCTTCCTAGGCCTACTTAAGGGCTATGTAAGGCTATGTCAATTAGGTAGGGTGTAAGTACAAGGTATGTTAGGGTATATATGTTGACTTAAGTAGGAGGTATTTATGTTTTTGGGCTACCTAGGGCTACCTAGGGGTTATGTAAGGATATGCAAAGGAGATGTTTAAGCATAATTAGTAAGGGCTATGTAAGGTTATTTAGGGGTTATGTAAAATAAGCCTAGGTAAGGTCTAAGTAAAGGTTATGTTAGGCTATGTTAGGCTATGTAAGGCTAGGTAAGAAGTATGTAGGGGCTATGTAAAATTATGTAGGGTTGTGTTTAGGCATATGTAAAAGCTATGTAGGGCTATATAAAGGTTACGCACACTATGTAGGGCTAGGTAAAGTTTATGTAATGTGAGCCTTTGCTACCCAACTAGGCTTACATAAGGGCTTTTATAGGGGGCTAAGTAGGGCATGGCTATTTAGGCTATGCAAGGTTATGTAGGCCTATGTAAGAGTTACATATGTAGCTAAGGGGTACATAGGAGGTACCTAGGCATACATAAGGGCTAATATTATTGGGCTTATATATTGTAAAGGCTATGTGGGCCTATATATGTAAGGGCTATGAAGGGGTTATATTGTAGGCCTATGTAAAGGTTATGTAAGCCTAGATAAGCCCTAATTATATATAGCCTTACATACATTGGCCTTATGTAGCTTACACCATAACACTTACATTACCTAACTATCAAATCTACACAAACCAAAGCCTATTTAGGCTAGCATAGGTTCACATAGATGTACTTATGCTAATTTAAGCCTATCATTTATTTACCTACCCTTTTACCTACCTTCCCTAACTTAATTTCCTACCTACTTACCCAAATTTAATTTCTTAGTTTTTAATTACCTATCTATATGTGACTTACCTACAACTTGTAAACATTTATATGTAATATTTTCTTTTCCAAAATTTATGGTGTACATGTCCCATTTGGCTCCATGTCTCATTCGACTACACCTTTGTTTTTTTTTTTACTAAAGGTGTATACATCTTGTCCTATTTGAATATCAATTGACAATATGAGTCATTTGATTACACCCATGTCCATTTTGACAAAAAAGGTTCACTTTTGGTCATATTTGACTAAATGTCACATTGACCAAGTAGTCAAAAAGGTCATTTTAATCAAATAAACTATTCAAAAGATACATGTCACTTTAGCCATTAGGGGCTTTTAGGGCAATAAGAAAAGAAATTAGTTGGAAGTTGAAGTCTACAAGGTAAATGGGATTGTTGCAAACAACAAGTAATAGTTAACAGAATTTGTAGTGGCTACAAATGGTAGGCAATGATGTGAAGGTTTTCTGAGGGACTATAGATGGTAGGCACTCCCAAGCTCCTTGATAGACTCAAATGTGAGTCTAAGGTGAAAACAATGGAAGGATAAAAAGTTAGGCCACACTCCTTGGTTCGCAGCACTTTTGGGGCACTGTTGGAGCTCCAAGATGGGGACTAGGAAGAGTGACAAGCAATTCAATTACTCACATGAACCTACACAAACCAAACAACAAGTTAATTAATGCGTAGTTAGAACACTTTTGGTGCATGGATAAGCCACGAGCAAACACGAACTCACAAGCCTCACCATGACCTAAACTTGGGGAAGCCACCACCTTCCCCCTTATATTATTCTCTATGCCTAACCACAAGGCCAACACCCAAATGAACCTATTGGCAGGAACCCGGGGTCCCACAAAAAACTCAACGTCAGAAGACAATTAATTTTATTTTTTTGGAGGGTACCTAAAATAGCGCCCGGGCCGCGTGGCGGATGCCGTACGGGGCTTTTACTGGCCTGGCAGGAGCTCCAGACCTCGCTGGAGCAACAAAAACAATGTCTAAGCGGAGCCAAAAGGAATGTTTGATTGAATTGAAAATGAAAATACACCGTTGGGGATTTGACAATAATGACCTGAACTCAATTGAGAAGAACAAGGGCAACATTCAGGAGGCCATGGCAGCAATCTTGGATTATCTTGAGATCTAGGAGAACTGTAGTATAATTGGCCGATGGTGTGATCAACTATTCGCATTTTCGTCACTAGTCGAGAAGCTGCCCACGTTGTTTGATACAGCAACCTCAAGTTTGACCACCGGTGAATCCTTACTCCAGAAGTGCAAACATGGTGGCATTAGTGGATCATATCAGTGCATGCAGCAGATCAACAAAAAGAAGACAAATCGGAAGACAAACACATTGGAGAGAGTGGTGAAGAAGATGGGAGAAGAGAGTTTCAACGCATTGAAAAAGACGTGGAACGCGATGAAGACGGGATACAGCGAGGCGGAATAGGAGTAGGGCGAAGGAGTCATTCTGGGATTGATGGCACAAGGTTATTCGGATCGAGAGATTAAGGCCCTCCTTGGTGTTGGTGGTTCTCGTGTGTCACGATTGAGAAAGATTCATAAGGACGGGACATGGGACGAAAGCCATACTCATCGTCCTATGAAAGTTCCACATCACGCTCTATCATCAGACGATCTAATTGCATTCATTGAGGATTACAAGACGTGGGAGCTGGAGGATGGATTTCCCTGTTCGCATCGACAACCTCGCCAATATTCCATGGAGGCTAAGCTGACCTGGACGGAGCTTTGGAAGTGGTACGAAAAGAAAATGGTGTCTCTCGAGTAGCGAGTGATGAGCTTCTCCCAATGGACCCAGTACGTCAAATTACACCAACCTGGTGTTCGCCTGACGAGGACGGCAGAAGATGTTTGTGATTCTTGTGTTCGCATTGATATTCAACTCGCTCGTGACAATCTCCCGCTTGAAAAGCGGGAGTATTTGGTTCTGGAGAAAGGGATGCACCTTCAGGCCACTATTGATCAGCGTCGGTTCATGTCGGGTTTTGTTAAACAATACATTGCAGCTAATGCACCCCAGCAACCTGTCCCAAATGCGATTATTCCCGATACCATTGATGATGCGCCTCCTGATCCTATCAATGACGCCTTCCCTGAGATCCAGATTCAGATTGAAGATTTTGGTAGCAGCTTCCCACTTCCTTTCTATGGCCATCAACGTCCTTCTACTGACTACTTCAACTCCAATCTCATGATGCAAAACTTCATCATCTCCGACATCACCGCCAATCACAATAATGTTCTGATCTACGATGAGCGTGGTCAGGGCAAAGGCATTGACGCCATGTGCAGTCTTTGTTTACTCTTTCATCTTCGGCTTCGTCAAGAACGTGCCGACCGTTCGCCTAAGATGCTCCTACTGATCCTCGACAACTACGTTGGTCAAAATAAGTCGAAGGTGGTCTTCATGTTCTATGCGCTATTATCTCTCCTGTTTTATGACAAGGTCACTCTTCTTTTTCTTATCCCTGGCCACTCTCACAACCAGGCCAATCGTGTCGTTGCCTAGTGTCGAAACAAGATGCGTGCCCAAAAACCTCTACACCCCCAGCGCGATCATATCTGAGCTCAATGCCATTAAGTCTGTCTCTGCCGAATTCCTGGATCATCAGTCATCGCAGTGACCCTTCTTTGGCGATTGGACCTCTCTTCTGAAGAAGTACTTCAAGTCTATGCCACCGAACTACACTGGCAACTACTTTTTTGAGATCGACCAGGGCATTGTTAACATGCGCCATCTCATAAATATGCCCAACAACGAGGTCGTCCAGTTTCCAATGCTTCTTTTCGAGAATATTGATTCTGTTCGTCAAGAAATTCTTTTCGATTTGTTTGGAAGTGGCGTCAAGTCCATTGATGACGTCACGTTGGTTGACATGGTCAAGCTCCCTCGTGTGGAGCTTAAGGAGCAGCTGACCAACAAGAAGCTCAAATCGTTGTCCAAGAAGTACTTTTCTATCCTTCTCGAAGTACTTTCCTACTACCCCTCTATTCCTGAGGGTTTGTCCGATTTTTCGAAAGATGAGGACGTGGCAACCACACGATCTAGGAGCAAAAGCGCGCGCATAGCACTTTCTAAGAAGGCGATTGGGGTGGAGAAGCCAAAGGTCAGGCACCTGCGGAAGAATGCCTCCGGCACTGTGCCTGGACAATCGTCGCTCCTATCGTTTTTGCGGAAGGTGTAGCCAGTGAAAATACAAATTGGATCGAACGTAAGATGACTTCATTGAATAAAAGAAGATGATTGAGCCTATTACGAGATGGTTATGATGACTAGTTGCAGAGATATAAATCTTTTGAAAGACCCGGGTCCCGTTTGGGAACCCGGGTTCCCACCAATAGGTTCAAATGTCATTTTGTCCTGGGACTCCCAAGTTGGAGTCCTGAAATTCTTGAAATTCCTAAAATTAGGACTCTTGCAACTTTGAAGGCCCATAACTTCATGTGTAGACCTCCAATTGAGGTGAGGTTTAAAGTAAAATTATAGCCCTTGTTGATAGCTTTCCAACAGTGTGTCGCACACCACCTGAACACAAGGAAATCAGGGCAATTCTTGACTTTTAGTGGTTGGGAGTCAAATTGGCAATTTGACTCCCGACCCTTATTTTGGCCATAATTTATGTTTTAAATGCCCAAATGGGTCATGCGAGCCCATTTTAGACATCTAAATTCCAAGAACTTTTTAATGATATAAGGAAATTTTCAATTCAGTGAGTTTGACCCCTGCAATTGCCTTTTGAAAATTCAGGAGTCCATCAGGACTCCAACTCCCAAAGTGGGAGCTCACTTGGGAGTGTGGGGGTTCATTCCCTCACACTTTCCTACACTTCCGGGAACATGAAATGTGACTCCTGGGCTTCGCTCTTGACTCGCACCTTTGCTAGCCCTTACTTTGGTCGCAAGCCCAAGGTTAAGGTTATGATAGCCCCTAAAGGGTCTATAAGTGCTGTGAAACTTGGATAACAACTATGGAAGGCCTATAGACCCATTAGACCCCATTCTAATGCACTGAAGGTACTATAGATATCTAGAAGGTAATTGTTAACGGGTTTTTTTATTCCCACTAAAGTTGTTCAACTTTTAAATTTTTCAACAATAGGTACATACAACATTTTAATAAAACTTGAACTAACTATAATCTTAAACTAACATGTTCACATATTACTCAAAGCTTAAAAGAAATTAGCTAAAAGAAAAATTGATTCATGTTCCATAAATGAAGATTGAACACATGACCAAAAATGAAATCCAAAAGCAACAAGTTTGTCTTCCTAGTTCTTTATATTAGTTATTTCAAATACAACAATCATGACTAACCATTATAAATAGTCATTAGCCAATACCAAAACTAACAATTCAAATTTTCAAAAAAATACACCCTATTTAACTACTTGCTCAACTATCAGTTTTGTTAAATACAGGTTCTATAATTCACCTATTAACTAACTTGTCAACTTATCTTTCTAACCCAATAACATTACCTACTAGGTTTAATAATTGGTTAGATTAGTACTATAAGTTAAGTTAAATAACAAGTTAAGACATTTGTTAGGTTTAACAACCTACTTATTTTATCAACCTATTAAGTCACTTGTTACCAAATATAGGTAACATTATCCCCCTTTGAAATCTACATTTGGTCCTCGAAATGTTAGTTCATGGTCTTAAGTTAGGTTGGCCTTTTGTAATCAATTGAGTGATGATTTTTTTGATAGGTTCAACACCTACTACCTCCACAAGTTCCACTTGACTCAAAATTTGAAAACCAGTTTACGTTGTAATCTTCTATCGATCAAGTGTGTCTTCAAAGGTTGTTATGGTTGTTATAAATACATGTAAAGCATGTGATACTTGATATTGAAGTAACCACTAAACATATACCTATATAATGTCAAATCACATGTTGCGACCCTAGCCTTGGGCTCGTGACTAAGGCAAGGGCTTACAAAGGTGCGAGCCAAGAGTGAAGCTCAAGAGTCACATTTCATGCTCTTAGGAATGTAAGAAGGTGTGAGGGAATGAACCCACACACTCCCAAGTGGGCTCCCACTTTGGGAATTAAAGTCCCAATGGACTCCTGAATCTTCAGAAAATACTTGCAGGGGTCAAAACTCATTTGATTAAAAAATTCCTTATACTATTGGAAAGCCCTTGGAACTTAAATGTCTAAAATGGGCTGGTACGTCTCATTTGAGTATTTAAAACACAAGTTATGGCCAAAAGAAGGGCTCGGAGTCAAACTACCAATTTGACTCCCGACCACTAAAAGTCAAAAATCACCCTAATTTACTTGTGTGTAGGTGGCATGCGACATATCATTGAAAAGCTCTCGAAGAAGGCTAAAACTATTTTTTAGGCTTCATCTCACTTTAAGGTCTGCATAAAAAGTTATGGGCCACCAAAGTTGAAAAAATTTTAATTTTGGGAATTTTGGGATTCCCAACTTGGGAGTCCTAGTACAAAATGACATTTGGGTGTAGGCCCCGTGGCTAAGCATAGAGAATATTAAAATGGGAAAGGTGATGGCTTCCCCCAAATCCGAGTCATGGTGAGTTTGTGAGTCCGTGTATGCCAGTGTCTCGTCTGTGGTCCGTGCACCAAAAGTGCTCCAACCACACACCAACCAACTTATTGTTTGGTTTGTGCAGGTTCATGTGAATAATTGACCCGCTTATCACTTGTCATAGTCCCCATCCCGGAGCTCCAACACGCCCCTCTACCCTTGAAGTGCTACAAGCTAAAGAACGTACCCCAATTCCTTCTTTCGTCGTTTCCACTTTTGGAGTCACATTTAAATCTTTTAAAGAGTGTGTGTGGGTGTGAAGACCGGTTAGCATTGTAGTCTTCTATCGATCAGGTGTGTCTTCAAAGGTCGTTATGGGTGTCGTAAATACCTCTAAAGAATGTGAACTATTTCATATTAAAGTAACCTCCTAACCTATACTTATATGGTGTTGAGTCAAAGGTACACTAGCAAATATGAATTCCAAATATTCTAATATATTATTTAGTATGGTGAATGAATGGTTAACAAGTTCAACCTATTCCTTATCAATTTTTTCACTACCTTCCACATGTTGATTAACAATAGTGGTCATTAGAACATGTATGGTAAAAGTTTGAACAAGTAAGGGTATGATTTCTAAATTTGTTCCACCTCTTAGTGGACTAACCAATTTAGTGACATGTTGTACCGTAGATGGCGTTACCGGAATTTTGCTACTAATTCCAATTTCCACAAACAAAAAACTCGAGGGTTTGTACTCAAAATTAGGGAAAGATGTTCAATAGGCATGCAACTCAAGTTGATAATTTTGTTCATCATAGTAGGCTAACTCCATACTCTCTTGAATTTGCTCCTTTATGAATTCTTAAACAATTTGCCACCACTACTTCCATTTGGGGTTTTTATCTCCCAGGGCTTGGTTCTACACTTTAAGTAGGGTATTGTCGAGCAATAACTCCTCAAACTCCCTCAACTTGTTGTTCATTCTAACTAGTAGAATGGGGTTAAGTTTGCTCAATTGTACCTTAATTGTCTCATATTGACCTTTCTAGTCTTGGATTTGAGTAGTAAGACTTTGCTTCTCCCTATCAAATTTTTATGTGGATAGCTACCTATTGCTCCCTAAGATCTTGAAAGGTTTGCTCCAAACCAATTATGGTACCACGTTGTTCCAAATTGGACTCCTCCATTTTGACATAATCTCGCATCATTCACTCCAAATCAGCTTAGAGACATTCAAATCATTGTGGGTCTTCTAGTTGAGCTAATTGAGCTTGGCATACTCTTGCTACAGGTTTTCAGTCTTCCTAGCAACCTATTCCACCTTTGTCAACTTTTTAGATAGGTTTTGGGTTTCATGCTAAACCTTATTCAATTGTCCTTTGATTATGAGCAGTTCTTTGTCACGGTTTTTCGAAGTTTTCTACACTATTTTTAGTTTTAGGCTACAAGTCTATAGGCAATTGTGGGTCTCACACAGGTTTTTTTAACTTGCTCAAACTCAACTTTAAGGTTTGAAAGTTCTTGTAATGACCTTGACTTACTTTGAAAACATGTTAATTTGTCTCAAAGATTTTGTGGAATGACCAAAAACTGGGACAAGTTGAAATCTAGAAAATTATGGGTTTTCCATTTGCATAGGTTCAACTACAAATTGAACAAGTTAGGATGATTCTATAGTTATAGTTGTAGGTTCTGTAATGAAAACTATAGATTTAGCAGACACAACATGTTCTTCTTGGATGTTGGTAATTACCTTATCCAAATTGAGTTCAGGTTCTTCCTCAATGTTGTCCTACGTAGTTGTTGCATCAAGCTCCTCTCCCCCCCTACCTCCAATTTCATTTGAACAAGTTTGCTCCTCATCCTCTTCTGAATCATTAATTAATGATCTGAAAGTAGTTGTAGACTTTTTTTTTGGTGGTAAGGTAATAGGTTCAAGGTTTAACATGTCCCTTGGTGTAGGCGGTTCTGTGCACGTCTTCAATTGATGAAACTAATGAGTTAGTAAAGGGGATGTTGTGGTCAAGTATGATGGTCTTCTCTCTCTCAAAAATTATTCCCTGTTAACATGTTCAAATGAAACATGATGTTCTTGGCCGGTTGGTGATATAGGTTCTTTTAGAGTTGTTCTTGGTGAAGGCACATTAGATATAGGGACCCACTTCCTAAACATAATGTTTAAGATAGGCCCTGAATAATAATTATCTACTTTGGTTTTGTTAAAAATTGGGTTAATTGTTGCCTTCTTTTGACGTTCGGTCCAACAACTTAGTTTAACTACTAATTGGGTCAGTACTATGGAACACCAATTAACAAGTTGGCCCCTATTGGCTAGGTCAAAAGTAATAGCAATTTGGTTACTAAAATAAGATAATTTCTTTCTTTAATAAAGAATTTACAAAATGGCAACAAATCTTGCATGAGATTCCTTTTTCATACGCACTAATTACACTCCACTACTCATTTTCAACAAAAGCATGTGGACCTGCAATTCTTTTTAAGGTGGTTTGGGCTTCCTCAAAAGTTGCATTTGTAGCGTCTAATATTCCCTCCTTGGAAATTCCAAGTTGTTCATGAATAAGCACCTAACCAATGAGAATCTTTTAACCATGTACTCCCCCTAAAATTCTTCCATCCTCCATTGTTTCCCAAGTTCATAGGAAATCTTATAATAGGTCTTCGCTTAGTGTTGTCCACTACAAGTTGAACAGGCCTTCCAAACCGGCTTGTCTAACCCATTTGAGTTCGTTGGAATCCATCTTCAACCACTATAACATCTTCTAGCTCCCTTCGCTTTAAACATTGGTTTCTTTTTAACAGGTTTCTCAACCTATTCTTCTACATGTGCTTTGCCTTTTCGCTTCATCACGGTTCTTGTTTCTAATCTTGGGCATTGAAGAGTAATGTCGGAAATAGGTCTTTTTTCAAAGAGTTTTTGGAAAAACTCTTCTCCATTGCTCATAGGTTGCTATAGCTTCTTCTCTTCCACAGGTCTTGATGCAAGAATTGGTTGTGGCTATTCTTCAACAACAAATTGCTACAATTCCTCCTCTTCCATAGGTTTTAATGCATGAATTGGTTATGGCTGTTCTTCTACAACAGGTTGTTGCAACTCCCCTTCTTCCACAAGTCTTAATGCAAAAACTAATTGTAATTGTTCATCAACGATAGGTTGAGGTCTAATCTCCATTTCTTCCTTTGAATCTAAAATAATAATAACATGTGGTGCTGGTTTTATTATAGAAGTAATGGTTCTCCTTAGAAAGTTCAATGTTACTTCTATTTCTTCCAACTCCCTACTAGTTTGTTTTTAATCAAAAACCTTAATCTTTTTTGTTGTAGGTGTGTGACACAAGCGATTTTACATAAATAACTCTAGTTAATCGAACCTATTCTGCTCTCTCTTTTTCAATCTATTCCCTCTTTAAAGCTTCAATTTTTCTTTCAACCTCCTTTTCTTTCACTTCTCATCTTAAACTTTCTAAAGTGCTCTCACTCATGGCCCCTATCAACATGAAAAAATAAGTGAAAACAAAAAGACAAAATGAGAAAAGCAACAATTCTTTATATTGTTTCAAGTAAAAATGTCTCTGTGGCTATGAATGGACACAATCTTTAGGATTAGAAACTCCTCAAAGGTAGAGATCAATAAGTGCCTTTCTAAACATGTTGTTTTAATCATTATTACCAGTTACATCATTGTCCTGAACAAGCACATTATGGTAATGATGAACAACCACATCTATTCCTTTAATACAAATTGGTTTCAATTCTATAGGTTGAAAATCTTTAAGTTCAGTAGGTTGTGAATCAAGTTCTTTGGTTTGAATAGGTTCGTCAATGACTAGGTCACTTGGCTTGACCAATATAGGTTGCAAAATTCTATCTTCAATGAACATGTATGGCCTCAACTTGTTCATGTTGACAAGCATTGGGTTAGGGTCAAACTTATCAATGGTGACAAATAAAATTGTATTATTAGGTTGTATTGTATCTTGTAAGGCCCAAACCATCGTCTCTGAAATTTTGGAGCATGTTTGGAAACAACCCCTGGAAACCATAATACATAGTTTCCAAATTGAAACTTGGTTTCAATGAACCAGTTTTGTGACCATAATGATCTGTTCCATTTGTTGGAAGCAACTAAATCCTGTAAAATCAACATGTTTTCCTGTAGTTTCTCTAACTCAAATAATCAATTAGTTAGAACTCTGATAGGTTGTGGATTTTTGTTTTCACCAGATTTAGATGGTAATATGTACTTTGTAAGTAGTAATGAATGTAATCCATACACCAACTGAAATGGGGTATGACTGGTTCTAACTTTGTAGGCAATTTGATATGAAAAGAAGATTGTGGATAGGTGTTCATCCCAATCATTTCTATTTTCATTAACCAATTTGGTTAGTAAGGTTCCAAAAACCTTGTTTGTAGACTTAGCCTATCCATTTCCTTGTGGATAATAAATTTAAAAAATGGTATGTTTTTAAATAAAATGGTTAATGAGGTAGTTGATTGCATCATAATAAAATGGGTACTTTGATCGGTCACAATGGTTCATGGACATCCAAATCTTATAAGAATGTGTTTGTATAAAAACTTGGTAATCACTACAACAATGTTGTTGCGAAGTGTCCGAACTTCCACCCACTTTGTTGCGTAATCAATGGCTACCATATTGTACCAATTGCTTGACATTCTACTTGTAGGTTTAACAAGTCCAATAAAATTCAATCCCCATTTTTGAAATGGTTCTTTAGGTAATATAGTAACCAGTTTGGCCAAATTTTGGGTCAATAGGTTACTTTTTTTTTACGTTGGTCACAAGTTCGATAATATTCATGAACATCTCAATTCATCATAGGCCACCAATAACTAGACCTAGGATCTTTTGCATAGTAATATCAGAAGCTAAATGCCTTCCTCCAACATCTCCATGTAATTCTTGCAAAATTGTGGACACCTATTCTAGTTACAAAACTTGACAAAATCGGTTATTTTATCCAAATCTATATAGGACTCCCTTTGAAGCACAAATGGTTTAGTTCTTTGAACTAAATATTGTTTTTAGGATGTTGTGAATCTTTCTAGCATCACTCTTAATAAGTACTCATACACACTTTGTAACCATTCAAGTTGTAGGGTAAACATGTGAGCATCACAAATTTGATCAAGTACTCCAACAACTTCCACCTAATGGGGTAATCTATTCAATGCATCTACCATTAGATGGGATCAACAAGTTTGTAACCAATTTTGAAATCATATTCTAGAAATAATGAAAGCCATCTAGCTAACCTACCAGAAACTTGTGGCTTGTGGACCAAATACCCTAAAGCCATATATCCACATAAAACATAAACTTGTTGCCTAACAGGTAATGCCTAAATTTGTGTAAGGTATAAACCATAACTAGAGCCTTTATTTTTGTATTAGTATAATTTTTCTTAGTAGAATTGAACAATCTTGATGAATACATAATAGGTTGATCTATTTTACCTGTTGGGCTTTAGGCCAATATTACTCCTACTTTTAACCGAAATGCATCAATATGAACATGAAATTCCAATTCCTAGTTAGGACTAATAAGTATAAGATCTTGAATGTACCAATTCTTGATATTCTCCCAAGTGGTTGGACATTTAGCAGTCCATTCAAACACTTCAACTATTCTGAATAACTTGGTGATTGGTGGCATAATAGAAACATATTTTTTTATGAAGCATCTATAAAACCAAACCATTCCATTAAAGACTTGCATCTCCTAAGGTGTTTTAGGCACTAGCATTTTGATTAAAGCCTTTATTTTCTTAGGATCAAGTGTCTTCACCTCTTTGGAGACTATGAATCTTAAAATAATTCTAGAACATACCATAAATGCACATTTTTTGGATTCAAGCTAATACCATATTCTTTACATTTTAGAAAACACTTTTTGAGTTTTTCTAAATGAGTGGATAGGTCACTCAAAATAGTAAAATCATCTAGAAAGATCTTCATGAACACATTAATGTATTCATGGAAAACTTTGGTGACTACCCTTTGATAAGTAGGTGGTCCATTTTTTACCCCAAAAGGCATTACAACCCATACAAAAGCCCCCCAATCAATAACATATCATAACCAATCATACAAAGGCGGTTTTGTATTAGTCTTCCAGTGCTATGGAAATATGATGGTATTCAAAAAAACCATCTAAAAATGTATAAACTTCATGTCCAGCTACAATGTTAATAACTTCATCAGTAAAAGGTGATGATCAGTATGGATCCTTCTTAATAACTACATTAAGCTTTCTAAAGTCCACACAAATTGTTAGTTTCTTGTTTTTCTTAGGCATTACAACTATAGGTGATAGCCAAGTAACCTCTTCAACATGTTTAATAAAACCTATAGCAAGCAATTTGTCCATATCATGTTTGACAATGGCTGCATAATTAAAATTTAACCAATACCTTGCTTGATGAACAAGTGGTATTGATGTGTCCAACTCAATCCAATGTTGAGCAATGTCAAGGGGTATCCCTTTCAAATGTTTGTAAGTCTAGGCAAAAATGTCCTTGAACTCCTTTAGTAATTCAATCAATTGACTTCCGATAATAGGGTCCAAATCCACACTAATTTTAACTTGTTGCAAGTTTTTTTCAAAACCCAAATTAATCTTGGTCAATTGCTCTTCTTTAATGATAGTTCATTTCGTAATGCAAAGGTTTTGAACTTTGATTTGAACAAGTGTTTCATCAATCTCCATTTCTCCTACTTCAAGTTGGAAAAACGATTTTGGTAAATGTTGTTGGAAAGTATCAAAAGGTATAATTATCTTAACAAGTCGTACAAACACCGGTTTAGCAAGTATATCAGATGAAACAAGTGGCTCAGACATAGGTTTGATAGGTTTAATAAAATGTTTGACTAAATTCAAACTTACTGATCGATGTAATCAATTTAACAAGTTGATGTGACCAAACTGATGTAAGAATAACTATGGTTCCTATTGAAAATAGTCCTAGTTTTGTGGCAAACATTAAATCCTCTCCTATGTAAAATATTCTAGGATGGAAATCATAACAAACTAATACTTCTAAATGGTTGGTTGGTGCTCCAAGTTTCTTAGTAACATGTATGGTTCTAATTCTATCATTTCCTTGTATAGTAGTAGTGTTGTTGCCACAATCATGAAACACTTTAACATCCCTTAGCCAAGGATGACCTAAGAACATAGAGTAGCTGGAGTCTAACACACTACTCTGAATCACAATAAAAGTCATTGCATAGGGAATTCCATGAACAAGAATTTTAAGATCCTTAATCAAACCTAAGGGTTTTGCAATGGTTTGATCAACCATACATGGGTTATAAGGTGCAGGTTTTGGTTTTGACAAACCTAAATATACCCTTGGCTTCTATGTAATAATATTAACTCTAGAACCACCATCTAGAAACACATCCTCAATAGTGTTCTTCCCTACTTGAATCTATATTATTGCCATTTAATGATCAATGGCAACTAATACAACTATCGGTTCTGGTAAAGTAGGTTTTGATAGTACCAGGTTAAAAATGTAATGTTTGATATTAGGAATCACCTGCAATACTTGTCCCAAGTTCAATATATACTTGGTTTCCAAGACTTGTTTACTAATATCCCTTAAAATTTCTTTTAAAATCTTTTTGTAGTAACCTGATCTAAAATGACAAATTGCTAATTCGCTTTACTAGTTTGATTTCTTTCAACTGATTGAGTTGTGGCATGATTATCAAGCAATCCAACCCAATTACTCTGCAATGAACCTTCATTGATGGTAATAGGTTTGTTTCAACCCCACTATGTTGTAATTGTCTAATAGTTTCAATGAATGAATCCATTTGATGTTCTTCTTATTGCCAATCTTCAGCTCTTTGGCTTTAACTAGCTCCCTCTCCTTGAACACATGTTATTTCGATTACTAATTGCAAGTGGTAATAACAACTACTACATTAACTAGCACGTTGTCAGTTTTAGGTGGTTTAGATGTTGTCATGGCATTAGAACTAACATGTTTAGTTTTAAATATGTTTTGTACCTCAATTTTTCTAGGGCATTCTCCTAATCTATGTTCTACACTAGAACAAATTATATAGGGATAATAAACATGTATTTCTTGATTTAACAAGTTGGGTTTTAGTTCTTACTACAAGTTCCGTAAACTTAACTATAATAGTTGCCACAATTGTTACCTGTTTTTTATTATTATTATAAATTTCCATTAAATGACTAGTTTTACTATAATTGGTACATGTGAATGTTGATTTAGTTGTCACAACAAGTACTACATGTTTAACTCTTGCATTAGCTTCTAGTGTGATTAGTGGAGCATTGTAATTCATACTAACAAGTCCACTTTCCTCACATATTACAACAACTTCCTTGTGCTCAATTAAAGTATTTCTCTTCATACCTACAATTGTTAATCTCAAGTAAGGTAATAAACATTCCCTAAAAATAGTGCTGAGAAGAACATTTGTTGCTTTAACTTATAAATAGGTAACTAGTTTCAACAAACGTTCATAATAAACCTCAACACATTCGACAATTTGTTGTTGTATGTTCACAACTGCATATAAACCTCCTCATCATTATTCTAAATCACTTGCAAAATGTTGTCTCCAACTTTTCAAAAGTGTAATTTGGATGGTCTTGAATGTAGCTTTCTCCCCATTTAAAGATATTATCCTTGAGAATATAACCAAACAGGTTGATGATGTTAGATTCTACTATTTCACCATTAGCTTTAATGGCCTTTTTGAACACTTTGATGTGAGCATTAGGATCAGTGTTTTTGACATAGGTTGGATATTGTAGTTTCTTGTATGGCAACTTTGTTCTTGGTTTTGACACTAGTTGCACAATAGGTGGTTGATACCATGGTGGCATGAACATGTTCAAGTCAAGTGCCGGCCATCCAAAAGGTCCAACAAGTGGATTGAAAGGTGGCTCTCCAAGTGAATCCCTTCTAGGTGAACTTCCTCCAGGTTAATCTCCAGGTTGTCTTCCATTTGGTGGTTGGTGATAAAAACCTCTAGATATGTGAGTTGGTAAACTAGTAGTAACTTGTATAGTGGTTGGCACTGGTGCAATAACAGGTTGTTGAACAAGTTATTTATCCCTACTGATCACTGGTTAAACCATTTTAGGAAATTAATTTCCAACAAAGTATGGTATATATGTCAACGGTACAACAAGTTGTTCAAATATTGGGTACACATTCCCATGTACATAACCTATATAATTCCTAAAGATCAAGGAATCAAGGCCTTTTGCTCCAATTTGATAAGTCGGATACAAACTAAGATCTAAGGCACAAAAGGGGGTATGACATTATACCACATTGGGTATGTTGAAGTAGGTAACATCTTGGTTTTACTTGGTACAATTGATGTAACATGTTATGACTAGGTTGTCTAATAGTTAATAAGTATTGCAATATGACCTATACTAGGATTCATGGCTTCGATTCCTGATATAGACACATTGGGTACTGTTATTATAATGGTTAGAAGAACAAGTTGATGAGTATTCATCACCTCCTCCCTAAGTAACTACCTTAACCTATCATCAACAAATGGGCAATAATTAAACATGTGTCCCATTTGATGACAATATGAACAGGTCACAATTCCAACACCTTGGTTTTTTCTTGAAATTGATTTATGATGCAATACTTGCAATTGTTCACTTGGACGAAATACTAATTTCATTAGCCAAGTGCCTTGTGGATAAGTGACTCCTTGTCGAACAACTATGGGTGTTGTTATAGGTTCAATAGGTTTTACATGTGGTATAGAAACTAATTAATTAGACAGTCTTCGGTCGATATGACGAAGCTACTCCAACCTGTTGAATAGGTGAAGTCATTCCATTTTCAAATTAGTGGGTACCAAATGAATATTGGTGTGTGGTGGTTCATTTTGAAAACTAGCAAATGTTGTAATTGATGTAGATGCATTGGTTATGGTAGATTGTAACCTAGGGTTATAGATTGCCATGGTTATCATACGATACGACCTCATCAAACAATTGAACAAGTTCATGATTAGAGCACCATTATAAACATTCAGTTTCTTTGGTTGGGTTGTCATTCATTATGTTTCTTGATGAATGGTTGAGAGCGATACTATGTCGCAACCCCACTTTGGCCAAGTGTGGGGGTGAAGCCCAACACTTGGGAAAGTTGGAGGTTTGGAGTCCTCCGGGACTCCCGAATGTTTAAAGCTCGACAGAAAGGCCCAAAACACCTCTCATTGGGGTGTTCTTGGTGTCATTAGAAAGTTCTTGAAACGTAGATATCGAAAATGGCCTCGCATTGGCCATTTGGACATCTGCAGCCCAAGTTATGGGCAAAAGAAGGGCCGAGAGTCAAACTAGCAGTTTGACTCCCGACCACTAAAAGTCGGAAATCGACCTCTTCCCGACGTCGCCTTGGAGAGTGCGACACGGAGTTGGAAAGCTCTCGACGAGAGCTACAACTTCAATTCAGGACTTGTCTCGATCCGAGTTTGGGGCGAGGAGTTATGGTCGTTCAAAGTTCCGGGAGTCCAGCCAGGACACTTTCGGGACTCCATTTCGGGAGTCCCAACAAAATGTGCCATTCGGATGTAGCCTCCTCGACCAGCCGCAGAGAATACTATAAGGGGGAAGGTGGTGGCTTCCCCCGAATCCGGGCCGTGGTGAGTCTTGTGTGTCCAAGTGCCCGTGGCAAGTCCCAACACCCAAGGGTGTCCCGAATGCTAAACTAACCCGATTTGGTTGGTT
>Ga0209611_10002399_pt1 | contig 32954 bp, 19 predicted proteins | sample S1TSphgellanicum_3_FD_187693 | JGI IMG/M metagenome (GOLD analysis project Ga0209611, IMG submission 187693) | Host-associated microbial communities from peat moss isolated from Minnesota, USA - S1T2_Fc - Sphagnum magellanicum MG (SPAdes) (version 2) | ecosystem: Host-associated > Plants > Peat... | reverse complement strand
AAAAATCTGGAAATTTCAAAAAAATTAAATATATATAATTAGTGTCAAAGTTACAAAGGTAGTAGGGTAACTAAATAAGATAATTTATTTTCTATTGGGTGATCATGGCCCCACACTAAGAGATGTAAACTTAATTTGGCAAACCAATTTTGGTGCATGTTGTGTTAGGATTTCATGTCCATTTATTACAATGTCTATGGAATCTAAAATTACTTGAATTGTTTTTTGAAAATATGATTAAATGTTGTGGATGTGGAACGGTCTCATGGTGGATGCCATTTTGGGTCCAAGGTGCTAATCATAATTTGTGATCATTGATAAGATTGACTAACCATGTGCTTCACTACCCACATTTTTTCACATTCAAATTTCTTAAACAAATTTTTTAATGTGGAAATCCAATCAAGGTTTCTAACTTTGCACCTTGGGATTATGTCTACATATAACAAAAATGTTAATTACATTCAATATGGGTCACAAGTATGTCGTCAAAGTTGTGGGTCATATGTCCCACATATAGGATGTCACATATTATATTCTCACCTCCATGTTCACATGCCTCATTTTCATGTTATGACAAGACTTGTGAACACATCATTAGAAACATGTTAATTTAATTCTTTTTGAATATCAAAACTTTGAAAAAAAATTTCTTTCATATCTAGCCCAAATAAAACAAATGAACCTTGGTTTTCAATATCATTTGAAAATTCATTAATTGAATTAAACATAGTTTATAAAATATTAAATGATCCTTTGGGAAGATGTTTGGATGATTGTAAATAGACAATAACTTGACTTTTGAATATATTAAATTGGTGACAATTTGGACCATTCACTAGCATTAACTATTTGAATGTAATGGCATCAATTCAAACTTTTTTAATTTACCAAATTTGCTTCATGTTTCTTTGTAGGAGTTTGGTAATGCATCAATATTCATAAGAGAGGGTTTCAAGTGTGCTTGACCAATCACTAGATATGGTGAATAAAAGTATGAAAAGATCTTTCATTTCAAAAACTAACATAGCAACAATTATGATTCCATCTTAATGTTGGTTGGGTATTTCAATTCAATTCAAAACTAAGTCGATTTTCAAGGCAATTCTTTATGAGAAAACTAACTACCTTCTCTTAATGTTAGTTTCATTATTAAATAATCCTTTACATGTTGAAATGAATTTTGTAAAAACATGAAGTTGAGATATTGAAAACATTCATAATTACTGCACACTATAATTTGAATAAATTCGCTACTAATATGACAATATCATAATAGACTATTAAAGATCATGAAAATAATAATAATAATTTCAAATTTTCAAAATGACTTTATTTTTGAAAAATAAATAATGATTCAATTTTGTGTATGTGGAAGATATTTATCAATGATTGTAAGAATCACCAACTAAAATAATTGGTAGATGTTAGATGTTGAGAAAGTCAAATATGTTTTAAATTATCACCAAATGTTAAATGGTGATGGTGAATTGTGAAAGCATAGTCAAGTAGATCATGACAAATGTAATCATATGCTAACCACATAAATGTAAAACCATTTCAAATTTCATTATCAAATTATCATGCCCTCCATTCAGTTTATTTTAATTTGAATACAAAGTTTGAAAATTTTGAATATAATAAAATTAGATTTCAAATACATTTGAAACCAAACCACTTATATTATTTTCAAACCTATTTTCACATAAGAATTTTGATAGATAATAATTATGTTTGAAACTTGAAAATACATAATACATGTTAGGGCACCATCAACCAAATTATCAAAAATATAATTAATGTTCTCCATTCATTTACTTGAAACCTATTTTACAAAGTGAGGACATTTGAAAAAAATTGCTGGCATTTACAAAAATCTACATGAATGCATCTTACACACACCATGTGGTTTGTCAATGTCAAGTGATAATAACAAGAAATTAGAACAAACTCATATCAATTATCAAAGCAAAAGATATTTTAAAGTTTGATACACTTTAGGTTTATTTTATGGTTACTTTACCTTTTTGTTGCTAAGGATCAAGAAATGTCTACCAATGTTGGGCAAGTATTTGATTTTACGTAGATTAATTTAGTTTGTGTTTTAATTTCTTTTGTGAGATTTGTTATTAGTCAAGTCTTGGTAAGAGACGTTGATATCAACTATGAACTTAAAGTTCCCATATGGGTGCAAATAGGATAATAGGAGCCAATCTTACCATTGTGACCAAAGTAAGACAAATTATTTTTTGCTACTTAAAAAACAATGGGAATGCTTGCCAAGATGATGTGGCAAATTGCAATTGGTTATAGAATGTGATGGATTAGAATTCCATGATTTTTATGGTGGACTAAAATACATTTTTTTGTCATGGAAAATAATATTATTATGTTAAGGTTTGAATAATTAGTGAACATGACGATGAATGAAAGTATGGTAAAATATACAAAAAAAGTTGATAAAATATAATAAAATTTTATGTGGTTTTGATAATTTCATATTCATTAAATTCAAATCTAAATTATTTCACATGTTTCCATAATACATTAGATAAGACATCATGTGGAAACTAAATTAAATCAAGCAACATTAGTTCAATTTTTGACATTGAGAACATGAAAACCAAATATTAGTCACACTCGTTGTGGCTCCTATTAGTGTGACTACATCCCTATCTTTTGGTTATTTAATCGATAAATAATCAATACCTTTCATCATATGGTCATTCTTATTGACTTTTTCACATCTCAAACCTCAAAATTTGGTCCAATAACATTGGAATTCTCACCCATTCACACTTGGGCTAGTAAAAGGTCCTATTCACACTTGCTTCACATTTTGACCAATAACAATTATGAACCATTTCAACCAATGAACACCTTTTCATCATATTGGCCCTTTTGTTCATTTTCATATTTCAAACCTTAACATTTGGGCCAATTACATTTGATTCACACTTGGGCTAGTTAGGGGTCTTGTTCGCACTTGTTTCACACTTTGATCAATAACATTTCAACCATTTCAACAAATCAATGTTTTTTCATCATATGGGTTCTTTTAATTTGTTTCCTTTTCATATTTCGACCTTTAACACTTGGTCCAATGACATTTACATTCACACTTGGGCCCAAATTGTTTTTTCAAAATTGATATTTTGTGGAAAGTTGTGTCTATTAAAATCTTGAAGATAATGCCATTTGGGCTAACAAGACAAGGGTCAACTAGTTACAATAAGATTGTACTAGTCTAATCAATTCCTTAATAACAAAACATTGTTTAATCTATATATCAAGGGGTCGTCAATATAATCACCAAACACTAGTGTTTATTTGATTATTCTTTTAATTTTAATTTTTAATTTTAACCACAATTTTTTTTCGACGTTATGGAGGTGAGAGATAACAATTAGCCCTTACATCCCTTCATCATATTTATTTTTAAAGTGTCTCTGATAATGGAAAGGTGAGAAATATGACTCAACCTTCAACAACATATTTAGGTTAATAACATATATGATATGATCAATTGTTATTAGTGAAAAAGGAACCATTGTTCTAAGAACTGGCTTATATTGAAGCTTTTGAAATTTTTAAACCACCATGGTTTTTTCTTGTGCAAGTAATGAAAGAATTAAAGGTGATTATATTTCTTTGAAATTTAAAAATTGCACAATCACCAATATTAAAATGGTAAAACCTTTTATTTGGAAATGAACAAAACAATGTGTTGTGCCCCTAACTTGGGTGTGAAATTAACTTTTAACTAGGATAACAAAATGTCCTTGAAATGAAGGAATTTGAATGTTGCAATTATAGCCTTGGACTTAAGCCAAGGCTAACACATGACAAAGAAAGTGGGTTGGGAAAGTGTTTTAATTGGATTCAAATTCACTTTCACAAATGTGGGAAAGTGAATCCCAAACAACCCAAATGGATTCCATTTTGGGAGTTGGAATCCCATGAATGTTTTGAATATATGGGACAAGGTTTCATATAGAAAATGTTAAAAACCATGTGCTTAATGCAAAATGAAGTATTTTTTCACATTTTACTACAAAATATTTTGTGCAAGGTATTATTGGTGGCATATCCAAATTACAAGCTATATCTAAATTGGGCCCTATTTAAACCATTGAAAAGGCCTTGAATATAAGATATTGAAAGTGGGGTCAAATTTTCCATTTGGAGATTTGAAACACAAGTTATCGTCAAAAGAGTGATCAAAAATCAAATTGGCAACTTTACTCTTAACCATTTAAATTTAAAACAAATAGCCCATCAAATGATTTTGGATTGAAACAAGAAGTCATATGATGTTGGAAAGACCTTGACAAAAATTACAAGATATTGTGGTCACATTTCAAAACAAGACATTTTTTGAAGGAATGTGGTTTCAAAGATTTAGAACATTATGTGTTTTAGTTTTGACAATCCATGTTAGGACTTTTGAGAATTTGGGTCATTTAAAAATAGTCCCTACCATTAATTACAAAGTATGTTATAAGTAGGAGGGTGGTGCCTCCCCCCAAGTTTCGGCCATGTGAGTTTTAGTGCACAATCCCAATTTGGCTCCAAATGCATTCATTGTCTTTTTCTTTTAGTTTAAGCATAGTAAAATGTGCAATTAAAAATACTTGCCAATCTACTTGTCAAATGAACAAAAAATAGGACCAAAACCCATCACAAAATTGTTATACATTCAATCTTTTTATTTGAATGATAAATAACAAAATACTTTTTCATTATTACACATTAATTTTTAAATTTTGCATTGTAAAAGTAGGTTTCAAATAAACTTTTCTAAATGCAAGTAGTTTTAAAACCTATTTTCTGTAGTGTAATATTTGATTCAAGTTTGTGTCAAGTATATTCTACCAAAGAGAAAATAGATTTTTTTTTTGGTGATGCCCTTGAATATACAATGATTTTATGCTATAACTTCATACATGTATATTTCATTAAATTTTCTAATGAAAAAGTAGGTTTGAACACAATATTGACCAGTCAATTTCAAACATATTTATTCTCTACTTTCATTATCCCAAATGTTTTGAAAATTTGTAATTTATTTACAATAACCCAATTGAGGGCTTAATAGTTTCAAAATGAAATTTAACTAAAATTTGAGTTTACTTTCTTGTGTTTTCATGAAAAACTACCTCTTTTTAAACTTGAAATTTTTTTGTCAACTTTTTATTTACACTTTACCATGCTTTCACCCATGCATTTTCACACGTTTATGAAATCAATTAAAGAATCAAACATTTTAGTTCTATTTCAAAGCTCTCATATGTCCTTTTTGTCCTAATGCAAAGTGTGCTCAAAATTTTCGAGTGTTTCGAAATGCATCATATTGAAAAGTTTACCTCAGTACGTTTTGGCAAGCTTTGGGAGCATGTCATAGTGTCTTTTCCAATGGCTTGGATTTTGAAAAAATTCATTAACAAAAATTTAAACAAACCTTAAGCTACTCCTTAAAGAACACATTGTCAAAAAAAAGAAGTGATGTCATAGATGACATCAATAAACCTCATCCTAATTCATGTAAAACATTATATAAATGTTCTATGTTTTTTATAATTTATTTCAATATGATTAAAATTAAATGAACTTTATTGTAGGCAATTAATCTATTAGCTTCATATGTGTCCATGATTGCCCATATCTCATTTCTAATGAGTTTTTAAAATATTTAGTAAGAAGTCATTTGGATGGTAGGTTTTAATATGAAATATTTCATTGAAATTTCAACAAGCAACTCATCCTCCTTTAAAACTTTAAATCTAACTCAATTATGTTTTTTGAAATTAAAACTTAAGCTTTGTTTTCTTTTTAGAATCCTTGAAGGCAAGGATGTCATTATCACATTTTTGACAACATTTCAAAGCATTATACTCTTGTTCATGTATTGTGCAATCATTGCTAAATAGGAAAAAATAAATAAAAAATTTCACATTTTGGTTTGTCAAGGTTCTCATGATCATAATATCAAATGATTATATAAGAACCAAGATTGGCCCAATTCAATAACATGGACACAACACAAAAAGTTGACCCAATTTTCATAAGGCATGACATGACAACAAGTGTCAATGCATTTGACATTGTATAATAGTATGTGAATGTACAAAAATCATGTGATCAACAATCAAGACAACTTGCAAAGGTCATAATAAAAGAGAACCAAAATTTGGTGACAACATGACATGCATCAACTCATATACATTCCCCATGATAAATCTAGGTTTTGTTGATTTTCACACATCAATAATATGTGCATTAATATTGACTTGCACACATTGCAAAACCAAATGTCTTTAGTATTGTAATCAATGTGTTATTTTATGATGAAATTTTGCACTATGGTGACAAAAGTAAATCCAATGTGAAGGGTACAAAGGATTTTTTTGAGGAAAATCACCAAAATTGCATATTTTGATGAGAAAAAAAATCTACAATTGCCATATTTAAACAATACATTCCTAGGTCTATCACCAAAACAAAGCAAGATTCTAATTTTTTTCTACTTTTTTGTTTGACCTTTAACCAAATTTGGCTCATTCCTTTGGAGATGATTGTGAGTCCACCTACCTCACAAAATTGAAAATGAAAACCTTGATTGTAATGTATTGTTTTATGATAAACAATCAATTTAAATGATTTGAAATTGACATAATAAATTGTTTGGCACAACATAAGAGCCCTCCAAATTGGATAAATGAAAATAATCTACAAACCTCTTTGTCACCAATTTTGATTTTGTCTTGTTTTTGTAGGTTTAATACGTATTGGAAGGAAGCACAAAAAATGCGGAGCCCAAAAGATTCTAATTGCTGAAGTTCATTTCTTGCAAATTCAACATGTTTTTAGTGTAGCATGTTAAAATCTATGAACTATGTGCATTTCTAATAAATTTGGTGTCTTTTTAATGTGTCATGTTAGAATATGTACATTAACACTATAACAAAACATGGTTGCATTCCATGATTATATTTCATTAAATTGTGAATGTGATGAAATTGACATGATGATATTTCACATGACCACAACAACACATCCACATTAATTGTTGCATTACATGCAATGCACATCCCACTACACACAAATCAATGGAAAATGATTCATTTCAAATATGTTTATGTTAAATTGAGTTGAGATAAAAATCAATTATCTTTAAATATGCAATTAACATTGTTTTCATTGTGCCTTTTACTAATTGTAACAAATCGTTAAAAAGGTGACAAACATAACATTAATTTGACCATAAATTATAAACATTGAATATTCTATAAGTAAAATGAAACTAGTCAAAGTTTTTAAAGAAGGCCTTCAATCCACATTGAATTCAAGCACCTTTAAAATATTGTATGTCAATTCAAGCAAGAAAAAATTCATTCTAATAATAAATTTGATTCATGTGACATAATTGACTTTGAAAAGCATTTAGCAAAAAAAATTCAAAATTTTGTAATGATATTCAATTCATTGCATAGATCTTTGAAAAATCTTCAAGATCATGTCTTTATTCACTTCATTTAACCAAAAATGAGAAAGAAAAGGCATATTAGAATTGGATTTCCAAATGAATTCAAAGCAAACATGATAAATTAAATATTCAACCAACTTTTGTCCGAAAGTCCTAGTGTGGTTTGATGGCAAGGTGTTGTCAAACCCCAATGGGTTTGTTCTAGTGCAATGGTTTTCAACTTGCTTTCATGAGGTCTTGGGTTCAAATTCAATCATGTATTTGAAGATGGATGTGATATTTTGTGAATGTTCACAATAGATACACAATTCATTTTCAATGCCATATGTATTTTTGAAATACAATGGTCATTTTTAAATAAATAAATTAGATATTTAAATATCTTACCTAATCATGGAAGAATTAAAATTAAAATAATATTTTAAGTATTTCTAAAATCTTATGTAAATTTATAAATATTTTTTCTAAATTATTAATTTAGCATATTATGAATACTAAAATTTTCTAATTACATAAATATATTATTAACCCATAATAAATGATAAATACATATGTGTATAGATTTGTGTACCTCCACTTGGTCCATAACATTAACCCTAGTACATTAATCATGCACCTGGTGTTCACATTTTTTGTTACAAGTTCATTATATTGAATTCTCATGAAATTCACTAGAAAATGAGTGAATTGCACCCATATTTCTTTGTATTGGAAATAATAATATTTCTTCCAAATTTGTGGCGTTTTTGATGTGTCCATCATGTTAAAATATATGAAGTACACCCATTTCTTGCAAATTTGGTGTGTTTTTAGTGTGCCACGTTAAAATCCATGAAGTAATAGCATTTCATACAAACTTGCGTGTTCTTTGTGTGTTGTGTTAGAACGAATGAAGTAAGTGCATTTCTTGCAAATTCAATGTGTCTTATTGGAATCTATGAAGTAAGTGCATTTCTTGCAAATTCAATGTGTCTTATTTGAATCTATGAAGTAAATGCATTTCTTGTAAATTTGGTGTGTTTAAAGTGTGTCATGTAGAGTTTATGAAATGCATGTGTTCCTTGCAAATTTGGTAATGTATTATTTTAGAGTTTACAAGCAAGCATGTTGCATGGTATTCAGTAATCATGAGCAATTTAGCTCTAGATTCAAAAGTACTTGGAAATAGAGACAATGGGAAAATGTTTGGTAACCATTAGCAATTTTGCTTCAGATTCAAACTACTCGAAAATGGAGACAAAGGAAAGATGTTTTGCCAAAGTTTCTTGGGGTCGAAGCTTTCTACATAACACTCCTTGACACACACGCATTGAGCTTCTCCTTCACACTTTTTCACCAAAAATTTCAACAATGGTCTAAAGAAACATCTCAGATTAACATGCACTATGTGCGCAAAAGGAAGAGTTATGGGTGGGTTTTTATGATCATGATTTCTGTGAATTTGTGTGACCCTTTATTCCACTATTTTTGTTGATGACAATGGTTGTTGTCGTGAATTGTGTGATGAATCCAATCTTGTTGTGTTGAGGATGAGGTTGTTGTGAATGGTGTGACAATTCATTCCACAGTTGTTGCGGTGTTGTTGTGAATTGTGTGATGATTCATTCCATTGTTTGTTGTTGTGTTGTTGATGACAATTGTTGTTGTGAGTTTTGTGATGATGATTCCAAATTATGTTGTTGTGTTATGATGATGCTGTTTTGAATTGTTTGACAATTCGTTCCATTGTTGTTGTGGTGTTGTTGATGATGATGATGATTGTTGTTGTTGTTGTTGTTGTGAGTTGTGTGATGGTTGATTGATCCCAAGTGTTGTGGTTTTGTTGATGTTTATTGTTGTGAATTGTGTGATGATGATTCATTCATGCTGCTCTTGTTGGTGGTTGTTTGTTTAGCTGTTGTTGGAGAACAAACAAACCAAAGGGTGTTCCTGCACAACTCCCAAAAGGAACAGCCTTTGGTTTGTTTGTTGAAGAATTCCAGAACAACCTTTGCTTGTTTCCTGAAGAGTTCAGGAACAAACCTTTTCCTTGTTGAAGAAACGTAGGAACAAGCTTTGTATGTTGAAGAAATGCAGGAACAAGCTTTGTTGTTTGCTGAAGAATGCAGAATTTTGTTTTGTTAATATTGGCATCAGTAGAGGTTGTCAGTTTGTCTGGTTGCTTGCATGAAGCTTTGATGGCTGGCCAGCAGCAGCATATAACATCCGTTAGTAGCGCATCACCTGCTGCCTGCTACTACGCCATGGATTAGCAACGGCGGGGAGGAGGAGGAGGATCTAAGCTTGACATCCAAGCTGTCCAACTTGTTTGAAAATCAGCTGTATTCTCCCTTTCTGAAGTAAGAAATGGTGCCAAGTTCCGTATCTGGTTGCTCCAAGAAGAACAAGAACAAGAGCTCTTTTGCAATTGCAGTCTGTTGCGAGGTTGGTAGAGAGTTAAAGGATTTTGGAGCCTTTCTTGAAAAAAAATTGCGGAAACTCATTGTGCGGCTTGAGGTTTTGACAGAGAGAGAGAGAGACTTGAAGGATTTTGGAATCAATTTCTTCTCGGAAGTTTTGCTGAAATAGGGACGGGCTACTTTTCTTTCTTTGAATTGTGGCTTGAACGTCGTCTTTGGCACTAGAAAAGTTGTTCAATTTCGCAATTGTGCTGAGCACGTCTCTGTATCTTTGTGGCGACACAACAATCCTGACCTTCTTCTTCTTCTTCTTCATACGACATGGAACTCGAGTCTCTGCAAATTGAGCTTCTTCCTCGGACTGCTCATTATTCTCCACAAGCAGCACTTCTTGCAAATGATTGCGGAAGACCAAGATGTGGCGGGAAGAATCCGGATGCAACGATTGTCGACAGGAACTGATCTGCTGCAGTCGAGAGAAGGCCCTGAGGAACAGCAGCAGCAGCAGCAGCAGTAGGAGAAGGAGTTGCCGCTTCAGACAGGACTATCATCAGCATGGCTATATCCACCACCAGAGAGGAGCTAACTGATGAGAAAGAGGTGACGATCTTTGATCATCTGGAAGAACGAAGGGGAAGACTTTTGATCGCGGTTGCTGAAGCCTGCTGCAGTTGGAGTTCGTTCTCGTGCTCATGTTCAGTATGGATTATCCTTCCAGGTGAGAGAGAGAGAGAGAGAGCAACTTCTGCAACTTCTCTCTGAGTGAGCACAATCTATGCACCTTCTCTCTGAGCATAATCTATGCAACCTCTTTTCTCTGAGCACAATCTATGCACCTTCTCTCTGCAAATCTGTTTGGAAACTGTTTGAAATCAGGCCCATCTTTGCTTAACAATTTAGGATTTCACAGTGAAACAGTGAGGATGATCTTGTGTTCCTGAGCTACAATCCATTGCAACAATCCAGGCACATTGGCTGATTGTTGGCACATTGCATTGCTTTGCTTGCTATAACAGGTTCAAATGAGGTTGGTGTGGAGATACATTGTTGTCAGTGCTGTGATTGCAGCTGCCGTTGTCACTCACTCAACAGATACATCGACACAATGTCTTGTGGCAGGCCTACTCTTTGGGTTGTACACAGGAGGCGCTTCTTGTTCATTTTCTTAAGAGCAAGATCTTGCTGGTGATTTTCCAGTTGACAATCTTGAGCACTGCCACCTTTTGCAGATGAACTTTGCCATATCATGCAAGTATGTTGGAAGCCCCTTACATGGTTTCTGTGGTTTCTTGTAGGACCCAAAAGGCAGTTGATTGTGCAGAAGCTTAAATTGTGTGGAAGTTCTTGTTGGGTCTTTTGAATTTGTGGGATCACAGGTTGGGAGACGATCAACAGAATGCAGCAAGCATGTGTCCAGAACATTCATTTGGCACTGTTGTGATTTTATCAGCTACACAGATAAGCTTGTGGTGTGTCTGGTGGAGGCTAAAACAGGAAACAATCTTTGTTGGTGATTTGAGCTCCTCCCAAACAGAAGTGGACCATCTGAGGATTCACCATTGCTCCCAGAAGGTTTTGATGACAGATGTTGAAGGTTCTTACCCCATTGTTTCTTACTGAAATCTGTTTCAAGGTTTTGCAATTGAATCTTTACGTGATTGTTGGAAATCTGCACATCAATCAAGGAGTGGAATCAAAGAGGAATTTCTCAAATCACAGTGAAGTTCATGGTGGGTGGGCATTCCCAAAACCGATGAACTATCATATCCAAATTTTGGATAAGAGATTTGGCTTTGATGGAGCTGTTACAGGATGGGCAGCCAGCCATGAATGCTACCATACTGCATTGAGGTATGAATTCACCACCCATAGAGATCTCTTTGCAAAAGCTGGTTTACTCTCATGATTTGAGGTGATGTGATAGTCTTGATGTAAAGTATTTCAACCCAACTTATATGATTTTGTCATTACACATTTGTTGCATGGGTAGAGCTATCAATCTTCAGCAAAAATGCCCCGACCCTTGATGGTTTCATGTTCCAAGAGAATATCCACTAACAGCACTAGAATGATGTGTACACATTACTTTGAATGAAATTGAACTTTCAAATAGTGTGAAACTGAGTTTGGACTGTGGACCTGTAAACAGGCAAAGGTACAGCGATCTCCAAAAGGACCAGTGAAGAAAATCATTGCTTTCAATTGGCCAACCATAAGATTAGCACAGTTGGTGGCATTTAAAGAGTCTCTCAAGTTATGTTGTCCAATTTTTTGTGTTTGTGGGTGCGGATGGAGAAATAATTAAACCCTCTATGTTGGATAAGTAAACAATGGTCAACCCCCAAATAGGGGCCCAAATAGGGGGTGTGGCTGGAAATGCTCTTATTACAAGTTTGCCCATAGAGACTAGTACCATTGGCTAATTGTTATTCCATATTTTTGCTTTGAGTTTTCCATTGCTTGTTTGCATCTTTGCTAATGCTTCCTGTATTGTACATTTGGCAGATTGAGTGGCAATCAGTGTTGGGAGTTATTTGAAACAGAAACAGGCACCAGCAGTTATCAGGTTGGTTCTTAAGATTTTTTAACTACTGTTTTCCAACAAAATTCAAGAAACTGGTTTTGACGTATTAATCATGGTTCTCAAAAAGATTGAAAAAATCAAATAACCACCAGTAGAACCACTGGTTCTTTACCTGTTCTTTTGTGAAAATAACTGGTTCTTTGTCAAACACCTTTGCCATTTTTGGGGGGAATTTTTTGTTGAAATTGCCAGATTTAGATGAAATGTTCTAGCATGTAGCAAAAATATAGTGAGGTTCCAGAAAATTTCTACTTTCTTCTCTGACCTGGAGTCAAATTTGGCTTGGTCCTCTTGTGGATGATTGCCAGTCCATCTTCCTCACAAATTTGAAGGAATTGAAAAACCCTGACTGAAACTGCTGGTTGTCTGATTCTGAAATATTTAAAAGCCTGGAACCAATCGTGATTGACAAAATCAAATACCCATTTGCAAAGTTGGAAATGTTAGCTAACCTATTGTCTGGGCTTTTCTAGGGCACTAGAAAAGGTGCTAAATGTGGGGCTAAAACTAAGTATTTATCAACTTTTAATTTTTTAATTTTTCTTGCAGAGGGGTGGGGAGGGAAGCTGCTGAAGTAGGAAGCCAGCAGAGTTTCCAATCAGAATCAAAAGGTTAGTTCATTCTGCAGCTTTTTGTGGCTCAAACTAAATACTTTTTGTTGGTGTGTCTTGTAAGGGTCTTTGGCAGCCAAACCTAAATTGACAAAACCCACAGCATAAGTTGCACAGCAATTAAATGAGACCACAATTCAAGGTTCTTCTCTTTAGCCTCATGACCAAATCTGCAAAACTGACACAAAACAAATGTCTGAGATTGAAAGAAAATGTGCTCTATTCCTTCTCTACCTGTTTACTACATGTGGTTGGATAGGCAGATAATGAACTGAATTAATTTCCACCGATATCATTCATTTGACAAGAAATCAATAAATGTTCATGAATCTTTATGAGGTTGATGCTAGGCCAGTTGATGCTGGACCCAAGTCTCCAGTGATCACTAGGTGCTCTTAAGATAATTGCTCTGCAAAATCTTGCAGCAAATGTTTTGTGATGAACTAATTCATGTGGTCACAAGCTCTCTCCCCACCCTCTTCCCACTGGTGATTTTTTATTTGTAATGATGCAGTGTTTGCCTGCCTGCAAGTATTTCAAGTACTTTGATTGTGGCTGTTTTGTCTGCCTGCTGCTGCAAGTATTCGTGTCTCAGTTCATGGTATGTGTGTGTGGGTGCATGCCAAACTTGACTCTTGAGATCCAGCTTGACTTTTTAGTAGGGATGGGCACTCAAAATTTTGCACTCTTTTGGTAAATAAGTGAGAATTTCAATAATTGAACTACCATACATAACAACATTGTTTTAGTGGGTATTGTGCTTCGCCTCCCTCTCTTGTGAACTTTGCTGATACACATGTTTGTGGAAATGAACTGATAAGGTTTTACTGAACTCCATTGTGTGAAAGGTGTGGTAGTCCATTTAGTAGGTGGCTTGAGTTTTCCTACTTCAATATGCTCCATCATTTTAATTGTCAAAATACGGTCTAAACCCAACAACACTTTCTACGTACAAATGTGTTTGAAAGTACACAGTTATCAAGAAGCAACATATGTCTGTTGGCTGCAACAAGGAGGCTGACAGCTTGCTTGTATTGTTCCTGCTTTTGTTACGGAAATACTTACACAAGTACTTTATTGGTATGTCGTTTATTGATGAAATCAAATTGATCACACAAGTACTACTACTTAACTACTAAAAAGGTCATGGAATCCACTTGTTTTTCCTTCTAAAAGTTGGAATTATACTTGAAACTTAAAAGAGCATCTCTACCCACAGCCCCCTATTTGGGCATTTAGCAATGTTTAACACATTCAACATCCACCACAAATTATTTCCTCATTTGTAAACATGAAATATTGGACAATATAAAGCAGTGTTTCTGTGGGGTTCATGTTTGCATTGTTCTCAACCTGCAAAATATGATTTCAACATATGCAAAAGATTTTTGCTTAGAAAATTGCCCTAACTTGTCCAATCCTTCTACTTTCACATCTGGTCTACAGCCAAAATTGGCTAAATCTTCTTGTGGATGGTTGCCAATTTGGCTACATCACAAAATTGAAAAGAAAAACCTTGATATAAAGTGAGGCCATTTAAATGCCACGACATCGCCTAATCATTGTGACTGGTGAATCAAAAGCAGTCACTTTGTTTTACAGGCCCTTTTAGAGATTGTTATACCTTGTGCATATTTACAGGTCTGAAGTGAAATTTCATGTTCTTTAAAGGTTGAAATTACATCTCAAGTACTATGTGTAGCTTAACTCCCTTGGAGCAAGGAGTTCTTGAAATAACCACTCCCCAGACAGGAGCCAAGAGCTGTTATTTTGGGAACTCCCTAATTTGAAGGATTTACCCCACTTAAAGCCTGGGAGCCACACGATAATCTCTCCATGGTGAAGAATCTCAATGCTTGATGAAGCAACAGAAATTTTGATGAAAAAAAATGCAATGCCCAACAACAAACTGAAATTCCCTCACACCTCCTGGGAGAGAAATTACACTTTGTAAATCCCATTCATCCTAGTGTTTAAAAAAATGACACGTTGCTTTACATACAAGCCATGATATTGTCACCTGGGGAGATGCTATGATGATGGCTTCTTTGGAGCCTCAAATGGTATACAAAATGTTTCAATTCAAAAGATTGGGGACACAAAAAAGATCACTTGGTATTTTTGTCACTGACACACAACTTGACAGAATTTGACTCTTCACTTGTTCATTGTTTTGACCCCATTATGAAACCCATGTTCCCCATGGGCCCATTTTGCATTGAAACAACAATGAAGGAAGAAATTATGTACTAGGAGCTGATGGGGCCATTGTTGAATGTGATTTGATTTGCAACTTCAACAATAAAGAAACCAAGAAGAGCCTGAAAAGCTTTATAACATCAAGGGAGTTCATAGTGCTAGAAAGAGTAGTTGTAGTATAATGAACTATTGTGAAAAGGGATGGTTGGGATGGTTGGCACGGCTTTGAGTACCATGTTGAAGTTAGAATTGAATAAGGCCAAAATGGGTAGTCACAACAACAAACACCATACTTTGTCATCGCTTCACACTTCTTTTCTACATGAGCCATTCCCACCGTCCTCTGTGTGTAAGGTGGGACTTTCAACAAGATTGGTGTTATGAGAGCATTGGGTATTAAACTAAACACACCCAAAAGTTTAATTTAGGTTTGTTTAGTATAATTGAGAAGTAAAAATTTGAGCAACAATCACAGAGTCAAGTTGAGACTTGAGACACTCTTCAGATCAGGAGGTGCAATTTGGATGAGCAAGGTCATTTTGAACTAGAGCATCTTCTTCGTACATTATAAGGTGTTCAATTGTGAAAGGCTGCCAAACATAGTACCTATTCCTTTTATGTACGGGAAAAGGTCAGGCTCAAAAAGGATTATGTGACTCAGCACTCGCCAATGCACAATTGGTTGCAAACCCATTATGACTGACTCAGTTATGGATGAACCACAATTGAGTTACCTACGTGAAACCTTGGTAACTCAATAAACCCGACAACTTCCTCCAGTCCTCCCAACAAGAGGTAAGTAGTTAAGGAATGTAAGTGGTTACTATGTAGGTTGGTGCATGTGGATGATTAGTAGTTAGCACATAGCTAACAAGAATCTTTAGATATGGGACAAAGTATACAATGAAAAAGGGTTTTTTCCTTGTCCACACACCATCATCCATCTTGCATGGTATGCTGGTTTCACTCCAGCTGGTTCCAAAGAGGGTTGGTTATAACTTTATTTTGTTTTATCGCCCCCACACTTCCCATGCCCTCAAACAACATAGGCTAATCAAGTCTGGAAGCAGGACTCTAGATCTGCCCTTCCCCCAACATAAGAAGCTGACATTATATAATAAACATGCCAGCTTTTATGGAAGGTGTGGTGGGAAAGGAGGTAAAACCAATTTAAGAATGACATGAAGGGAGTGAAAAATCACACACACCTGTAGCTTTGAATAATATCATTAGCATGTCAGGAACTCACTCACTACCATTGCCACTGCCAACTCCCATCAAAGAAGATTTCCAGAGTGAAAAAGCCAGGTGCAGAACTGTTGCTTTTTCTCTTGTGTTTTTTTTTAAAAATCTTGATGTGCTTTGGGGGTATATATAGTGTGAACCCAACAATAGAAGATGTGAACTTGAGAGTATGCCCAGCAGCAGCAGCCAGCCCCCTTTTAATTTGAGCCTCTATCACTATTTATCACATCGAAGGTGTACTATTAATTTCTCCCCTATTTCCGCCCCATAAATTGCACTGAATAAGGTAGTAGACCATTTAAATCTCACCACTTAGGCCAATCACTGTGTCAATTGTAAAGAGCAGTGTTGGTCAGTTCCTTGGTTCTTGGAGGAATTCCGCATCTGGTTCCTAAAATTTTCAAAGGATTGGTTTTGGTTTGGTTCAGTTGTTCTTCTTTTTCTCCACAACCCATTTTACACCATTTAGAATATTTCCTCCAAAAATATGCTAGAAAGACCATTTTAGTGCTGCTGACACGCATCCTCTTACACACACTCTCTAAACTTTACTACAAAACTTGCCTTTTCTCACTCTATGAAAAAGAAATTCTTGTCAAGAGTGCTCAATTACCATGCTTATGGTGCATTCACACTTGATGTTAAGTCAATGTTAAATGAAAATCTAGGTGGCATCTTAGGTGGCATGCAATGTTAAATAAGTGATACCTTAATATTAAGTGAATGTTAGCTTAACATAAAATTTTCATGATAAGCACAATTACGTCCTAAATGACTAACATGAAGTTAGGGAACTTAACACTAGAGTCCCTAACACCAAGTGTGAACACGCATTTAGGTAGGTAGGTGCTAAAAAAGTATGACATTGTGATTACTTGATTCTCAAATTGTGTCCATTGCCATAAACCCCAAAAGGACTTTTGATATTACGAGGCAAAGCTGCCATGACTAAAAGAACACAAAAGTATGGACATTTGTGATTACTTGATTCTCAAGTTGTGTCCATTGCTATAAACCCCAAAAAGGACTTTTGATATTACAAGGCAAAGCTGCCAGGACTAAAAAGAACCTCCTCCTCCTCCTCCTCCTTGCACCATAGGCTTTGTCCCCCTTAAGAGTGCAGGTAGAATTGTTCTTACTTTACAAGTTTGGCACATATTGTCTTGTTTAGAATCGTTTCCTTTTTATCACACAGGCTGTATATTGTTGCACCACAACCATGACGAATCTAGGTTTGTTGTTCACCCATTTCTCACACAAAACAGATGCGAGTGCCAACGGCAGCCCCTAACAAAAACAACAAACAAAGGAATTTTGAAAAAATGACTTGAGAAATAGTACCTAATCTTCACTCCCCTCCAGTCAAAGCATTCATTTTGAGGGAAATGGTCTTCCTACCTAGAAGAGAGATAAAGACATATACACGAGAAATTGGGGTTTCGGGGATGGGCATGTGCAGGGAGGGGGTTATGTTGTGTTCTTGGGCATAATAAGAACTTAACGACCTTATGGGTAAGAGGAAGGGCTGGTCCAGAGGGGGTTATGTTGTTCTTGGGCATAGGAACTTGGTTTGTGCTTGAATTCCCATGCCCTGGAACAACATAACCCCAAATGTGACCTGCTCTTCCCCCAACAAAACCAGCTTGAATCTGGCATCCTAGAGGCACCTGGCAGATTTAATAAGGGGACTTGGACATATGAGAAAGATGATGTTCCACCAGGTAGCTGCAAAAAACTTATTGAAAGGAAAATTTGGATCTGGTTTTTATGTAATTGCAAGGTCTATGACTCAAAACCATGTAAAGAGAGACAAGACCTGCAAGGTTGTGGAGATGACATCTGGTTACTCATGGACAACCAAGAGTTCACAAAGCATTAAAGAAGTATGTAGTGGTACATACATACATCTATACACACATCAAAGGCTGGCATAAGAGGAGCTCCGCTTGTACTCAGTCTTTGAGGCCCTGACATCATTTTTCATGTCCAAGATGGTTTACTTATTGTTTTCCGAGCCTCATCAATCTATCTATTAAGCAAGGTAGTTTGTTTTGTTTTGTTTGCCACACTGAGATCTCCCAAACCGTCGCGCATACATACATGCTCTTGGTGTCTTCAGAAAGCTCTCCATGAGTAAGGGTGCACCAACTTGGTTTGAGACTGTTTGGAGCTACAGTGTGGAAGCTATTGATTATTAATCCATTTTATAACTAAAAATTAAATAAAATCAACTAAACACTGTATTGGAATTTTGGGTGTTCTTGGTGTTGTTAGAAAGCCCTTGGCAAGTCAGATTTAAGAGAGTTTATTTCAAAATGTTCAGTGCTAATGTATGGAAGATATTGATTTTAAAGTGGATTTTGTTGCTGAAAATTCAAACAAATTGCAAAAATTAGGTTTGGAAGGGAAATTCAGTTGAGCCCTCAATGTGTTCACATTACTGAATTTAGAAATTTTCAATTTTGAAAATGTGAGAAATAAAAAATGTGTTCACACTGGGCCAACAGCACAAGCTACTCTAGTAAACATGAAAACTGAGATAACAAAAGATGAGAAATTAGTAATAACAAGTCATATCTAAACCAATTATTCTATTTGACCAATCAAAGAGCAATTGTTATCCTTTGCAATGCCTTTTGCAAGTATAACATCATGTGCACAAATACGAGCCCAAAACCATCTTATTGCATTGAACTTTGCTATTCTTCATTCAAAACATATTGCTCATGGTTACCTATATATGTACATATCGGTGACCTTTTGTCAAAAAATTATGTGAAAAGCATGTTGAAAACAATATATGTATGTACACACATATGCTTCCAAGTGAATAGACCACCTCTTTCTTCCAAATACAAAGATCTAATCCATTCTTAATACAAAGTCCTTACAAAGATTCAAGTCCATTATTCTTTTTTCAAACTTCAAGCAATGGGCTAGTAATATCCAATGGTATCCAATAAAAAAATCATGATAATATGTTATTCAATTCTTTCACCCAAAATCTCGAATTCCCAAGTTGTATTTTGATATTTGATTACAAATCTCGAAAACCTATTTCATGGTGTTACTATGAATTTGTCAATCATATCATTTTGCATAAATTTCCATGTGCAATGTCTGAAGAGCCAAAAACAGTGTCATGCGTTTTTTGTGGATGAAAGCAAAAACCTTAATTCAGCTCTATGGGAAAGCTACCGAAGCTATGGTGTTTCAAGGACGTTGAAAAGTTCAATTTTTTGTTTTTCTATTTTTGGATTGATTTGTTGTTTTGCAAGTTATTGTGGAGTGGCTTTGGTCAACTGGTTTCAGTGATGGAGCGTGATCCTGGCTATTCAATGGATACTTTTTATAAACAGTGTGAATCACGGTTCTGGTGGAGGATTGATGCAGAGCTTTTAAAGGAACGAAGGGATGTGGAAAAGATAAAGTTATATGAAGTTGACTAAAGAAGGAAGGAAGATTTTGGCAAGTGGGGAGAAACTAAATTCATTTTTTTTCTGTTAATTAGGATATGTGGAGTTGATTTGGAATTTCATAGTAATCAGTTGGGGACAAAAGTCCTTCTAGATTTCTTCTTCCCCTGAATTTAATGTTTGATCTTTCACTATGCCAAAAGCCTTAGAAAGGAAATATGAGGTCTAGTGTTTGCATCTTAGGGACTAGGATAAGGGAAATCATGAATGAGTCTAGGATTTCAGGAGTGGTTGTTGTTGCAACATCATCTTTGACATTTTGGGGGTCTTAATGTGAATGTGCAATGTGGTCATTGTGAAAAAATAGTACATGTTGGATAGTGGGAGTTCTGAAAATTTTGGGAACAAGAGGATACTATGAAGTGTACAAGATCACACTCACCTATCATGTTCTTAGTCTCTATCTAGCTTCTGAGAGAAACCATATAATGATGTTGGGGTTGCACTTGTGGGATTTCTGTTGTTGAAATATGAGCCGCCACACTCATTAAGCAACTAATTGGCTCCTTAAAAGGAAATCAAAAAAAGTTTGATCCCTTGAGGTCCATAGAACTAAAATAACAAAATTTGCTTAGTTGGAAGGATTTAGGTTTAGAAACCATACATGTTGTAACATTCTTTCTGTTTCTAAAAATTTCAACAAACCTTATTGAGTTTGTATTCACAATGTTAGGGATTTCCACACCAAAAATCATCTCCCCTTCTTTTTAGGTGACATGTCATGTGCTCACTCAAATGGCTTGCATCTTTAAATCAACCATCACTTGGACAAAACAATATAAACAACATAAGAAAACTAGTCATAGATAGAATATAGTGATGTTCCATTCTTGATTCAAATCACCATCCCAATATAAAAAATTAAAACTTAGGTCATCATAATCATTATTTTGTTTTAAATTTTAAATTAATTGAATACATTATAACAAGGCCTTCAAGAAAATCACACTTTCCAAACACTACTACCAAAAGAGGTGCGAGCACTTGTTATTGAGATCGCCATGAAATTACTATTCGTTTTGTACACCACATATCAATCTTGCAAAATTGATTCATGTTTAATCACATGATTGATCTTTTTCCAAATTTTTTGATGTTTCTCAAATGGCAATCGTCCATAAATATATTTGTCCAAATTTGGCAATATTCAAGATATGAAAGTAGAAATTTTTTAGCACCCTTTCATATTGTAAGCAATTGTGATGGTTTTTGTAAATTTGTAATGAATTTTTTTTTGGAAAAGAGAATTCCAATAAACAAGGAACTTGTAGCAAAATGTTTTTTCACAAAATGGCAAAATTTTGGTACAAAAAAAATCATTGGGTCACACATTTTGATTTCCTACTATAACAAGAATCTTGTTTATTGATCTTCATTTGACTCATTCTTACCCTTCTCCCAAGGGTTAAATTTATACATTACTTACATCAAACAAACTTTTTTGGGGTATTAGGTAAGGGATATTTTTCCCCTAACCCATTATTACCTAATTTTTTAATATGCACATATTTCAACCATTCTATATTTAATCATGATTTATTGTTTGCATCCAATTTCAGTATTTTATATTCTTTTATTTTCTTAGTTTTAATAAACTTGGAGTTGGAAAGAAAATCAAGATTACTCCTTTAAAGATGGATCACTTGTACCACAAGATGGAACATGTAAGAATGAATATTTTAATGTCTTTCAATGATTCATTTTGCTATAAGTAGGATCAACATTCACTTGCACATCATTTGTAAAAATCACATGACTATAACAATATTGGTGGCAACAAGATCAAAAAAATAGATTGATAGTAAAAGCAAGAGCAATGGCACTCAAATTAGTGATGGCAATAAGAGGAACAATTGTGAAGTTGGTTAAACACAATAGTTTGTTGCAACTTTAGTGAGTCATTGAATGATAATTCAAAAAGATGACCTAATAAATAGCATTCTAGTAAAAATGAACATTTGGTTACTAATTCATTGATTAATATTAGATCATTTATTAACTTATTAATTAAACATATTGAACATACTAATACTAATACACTTAGTAATTTACTAATTGAACCTACCAATAACTAATGCCTAAAATGTTTAATACATATGTTATATATTTATATATTTAACTTTTTTAATGCCATGGATTAACATATACATTATATTAGTTATATTTTGGTTTTTAGAACAAACATAACCTTATTATATAACTAATGATATATTTTTACCCAACAACCAATATATGGGACCTTATATTTCTACTTATGTATCTAGTAAGTTCAAAGAAGAACATCCCCCTCAACATTTTTCCCAAATAAAAAACCCTTCAACATTTATCGCAATCTTTTGCAGTTCCAAACATTTAAAAAACACTTAAATATTGAAGGCAAACTACACTTTGTGTTGGTGGTGATGTGATTGCAATGTTTAGGATTTTAAAAATATGCATAGGTCTAAACATGTGATGTTGCCAACCAAGGGAAATTACTTCCATTTTTTTCCACATGACATGCAAAATAAATATAAAACACACAACATTTTGAAAAAAATTAAATATTATCATTTACTTAAATGTAAAATATGTGCTTAAAACTAGATTATGAAAATATAGATCTAGAATACATGTATCAATTTTAATAAAATATTATTTTAATATTCTATTATTTCATGGCATATCAAAAAATATCCTTTTCTATTTTATGTTCCATAAATTATATAAAGAGTAACTTCCTTTAAGTTATTAAACATCAAAAGTAAGGCGATAAATGATATGGCAAAATAAGTACTTGGTGTTAAGTCACAATGTTAATTAAAATTCAAATCTTGAAAAAAAAATGAACATTGCAAGATTTTGTGATGGTGTTACATAAGGTCTCCAAAAATAACAAATTATTGAATGTTTAGTGTTTTGTCAAGTTTGCAATCTCTTTTCACACTTGTACCTTTACCTACATAAACATTTTAGTGCAAAGTTTAATTGCGATTTTTTATCTGTTAATGGCCATCTTAAGCATTTCTACCATGGAGTAGCCTATAAAGATAAGTGGGGATTGTGAAAAATTCTTGCACACCCTTCCACATGAAGATATGCAACTCACAAAACTCATTTTAGGGGGGAATTACTATGTAATTGTATTTTAACAAGTTAAGGTGATTCAATAAAATGTAATGAAACTCATTAAAGAATCTAATGTGTTATGTCCATTTGGAAGATACCAAGACATTTTGAAAGAATCAAGACTTACCATGATAAGATGTGAAAAAACATTGTGTTAATGTTTAATTAATGTTCACACTTGATAGGGTTGTTGGAAAGTTAATCTTAAAGCAATAATAATGCAAAATCTTATAAGTTTTTATTTCTAAAATGAAAATTTATGCTTCAAAATCGAAAATTATTTTGACTAGATTTGAAGAAAATACGACTTCAAACCCCCTTTACTTTTGGCAAATGTAATTCCCTTGGAGCAGCCTCGATGATGTTGAAATTTTGAGACAACATTCTACACCTCTTAATCTAATTTTTTTTGAAATTCAAGACAAATTCAATAATGGATTTGAGAGGAATAACTATTTTAGTAAAAAAGTCCAGAGGTTTGTTCATGGAAATTATTCCATGAACTCCATTACGACTATTTACTACACATAACTTTTTTCCATGCTCTTCGTTTACACACCATTTGTTTCCATGAACAACATTTTTTCACACATAACAAACTATTATTCCTCTCAAACACTTATTTTCTTCCTTTCCCAAAAACACAAGATAAAAACTTTCCCCCACCCCAAAACTTCCCATGACCCTTCTTTGAGTTTGTTTTCCTTGTCCAATGGAAGTTGTGAAAGTCCTTCCCTCTAATCAATGGCCTCTTCATCCTTCATGAATCAATGGGAATCGAGAATAATTTGACCCTCTAATGGAGTTTAAGATGAGAATTCTTATGCCCAATGAAACACTAAGAGGTTTCCATCCTCTAATCAAAATAGGATGATAATCCTCGTGACCAAATGGAATTGGAGGATTCGTTTTTTTCCCTACCTTGGACATTTTGATGGGGTCCTTGAGTTTGATCATTACCAATTCCATCCATTTGACTTCAACATCCTATTTTTTCATCCTAATTATATAAAATAACTAACTTTTAAAATAATTTACTGATAGTAATAAATAAATATCCTTGAGTTCTCATTTGATTAAATTAACTCAATAACATTGGTAACATTCTTGTGTACCATTTACTTATTTAATAACCCCTAGTTATTCCTTACGATGTATTAATTAATTGTGTAGTACATAGTAAATTGGAATTAAAATTTTCATTACAAGAATTCCCATGTACTTTCTAAATCCGTCGTTGAAATTAAGACTTCACAAATCCATTAGAACTACGATGTCAGGGTTTTCATGTAGTTCCCTTCGTCATCGTCACACATTACGCCTACCCTAATTTTTAAAATAAAGGCATCAACCTTCTTCGAATGTAAGTACCAAATGATTATGGCTACCCTTTTAGTTTTTGTTGATGCAAATGAAGATTGAATCATGGCGGATGATGTTGTTACACCTTTGAATGTTCCAATTACACCAACAAAAGAAGAAAAAATTGAAAAAACATTGTTTGACGTGATTGTCTTCCAATAGCCGCACGAAGAAGAATGTACAGAAGAGTGGTGTGAACCGAGTTGATTGTTCAACATGGGATCATTGATTATCTCCTAACCCACGTGCCTTAACAATTTACTTAAAATTTGTTCTTATTTGTGAAGTCACGCCATAAAGGTTTGAAGAGTGTTAGTGTGAAGATGATGATGTTCATTTTCATTGTCGAATTTGGATTCCTGATAATGATCATTATCATTGGCTACAAGGCCCAATCAACCCCTTTTCGATGGAGTATCGAACCGAATACCTAGTTTTCACCATTTGTCGCATTTTGGACTTTTTGCAATTGTGATTTTTCCCATCTAAATTCTTTATTAAGTCATAATTTACTTGAAGATACCTAGGTGGAAATGCTAGTATCTAAATTCGATCTCAATTATGTTTAGGAACCTGATATAAATAAAGATTTCCTAGGTTTACATTCTAAATTTTTTACAAGTACATCATTAGTGCCTAAAGATAATTATAAAAAATTAACTTAATATTTTCATGGTGTAATGTTAAGGTTAATTATGGGTTTGTATTCCCAATATATCAATAAAATCACATTTAATTTTACATCCTTTTTCACCTCTTTATAACATAAAAAAAATAATGCACTCTAAAAGGTTTATTAGGTTCTAAAATTAATTAATCACTACATCAATTTAAATAAGAAGGTTTTCTACGCTTGGAAATATCCAAGGCTAATTCAACTATTAATAATTATTACTTAGAAGTTTATAAGGATTCAAATCATTACTACTAAGGAAATTTATGGAACAAAAATTTGACAACTTGTTGAATTGTAATCCATGGTTCATAGGGATCTTTGTATGGAGATTACAAGAAAATCCATGTTTATATGCGATGTATAAACCACAATGAGGATTATTGGGACATGTCCATAGAAGGCAAGGCCTCACAAGGATTGCCCATGAATTGTAATAGGTTATATTTCAAGCCCATGGATGTATTCATGACCAATAGACTATGGTTTAATTCTCCACGTTGAATTGACTTGATGAACCCAAATGATGATGGTTACCATGTTTCATAATCTTGCCATTAATTTGATGACCTTGATTTCAATGAAGAATTGATGAATGAAAAACCAATTTAGAAAGATGAATTTTCAACCTTTCTACCTCTCAATCATGATCCCATCATACATTGTGTAGAAGCATTTCAAGAGGGTTATAGTTGGGCAATGCCACCCGATTCCAACATTCTTGTTTAGTTGGGTAAAGCCATTCAATTCCCCCATAGTTGGATTAAAACCTCAACTTACAACTCTATTAACAACTTCGAGTTGATTCAACCCAACAAATTTTCAACCAACATTTCGAAGTCCAAGTGCAAAAACCAAACATGTTACATTGCAACCATTACCAAGATCATGAGCTAAACAACTAGTTCGAAATCCCACAAAGAGCTAGTCAAAGTATTCCCTTATGACATAATACCACTTGATAAATAACACATTGACAATCATAAACAACACATCAACAATTAGTGTAAATATTCAATTTGGGAAATTTTAATGGCATGTTGGGAGCACAAGGGTGAAGAAAAAATCGTCCTTAGTTCAAAAGAGTCTCATTGAAGTAGCTGAAAAAGGCAATGAGACATTTGTTGAATATATCAACTGCATTCATGAAATCAAATTTTACAAATTGAAGAAAGAAAGGCATGCACACAAGAAAAAATCCTAAAAAAATGGAATGCTTCAAACTTTGAAACATAAAAATGAACCAAATGCAATAAACAAATGGTCCAAGAAATAATTATGCTTACATAAGTCATGGGTTTACAATATACAAGTTGTGGCATATACCTCTCACAATACTTAGATAACCACCTATGTAAATGGGTAAAAGTTCATACACACCTAGCGTTCAAGTCATCAATATTAGAACCCTTAACACTTAATTAATTAATCCTAACATCAAAAATAACATGTAGGCTATCATCAATGATATAACACATAACAAACATCATTATAATGTTCATATATGTCCTTGGTGGTACCATCAACACCACATGTATGCCGCGTCATGTGCCACATTGGACTTTATGTTAATGTTAACACTAGAAATAAATCATGTAATAATTTTTTTCCTTAAACACAAACATAACATTAGTTTATCCTCAAGTGTGGATGCACCATAAGTGTCATATGCAAGTATACGATAGGAATGTAAATGGTTTACTATAGAGCTAATAAACTATGGAAGTAGGAAAGGCACCTGGTGACTACTAGCTAGGTAGATGCATGTGGATATTTAGTACATTGTTAACCCTCATGATTAGCCCTGGGACATGAATACACTGTTTAATCTCTGGTTACTCTCCTGGCTTCCACATGCTAACTAGGGTGATGGATTGATTGAAATGTGAAGTTGGCAGATCTGGCTCCCTAAGCAAGCAAAACAGAACCATAGCCTGACATAAAAGGCAAGACCTCTGGCTCCATTAACTACTTAGCTCCTCTAGCTTTTCTCTCTCTTACATTATTTATGCCCTTTAAATTGCATAAGAGTTGGTATAACATATAAATATAATGGCTCCACCCCAAAGGATGTGTGCAAAGAAAAAGAGAGTAGTGTAATGTCCAAGGAGTGGTGTGTAATTTGGTGTAATTCCATGTAACACATCAGAAGGTTTTTATTTATTTATTAATTTCATTTTTTCTCTCATGATACCCACTAGGTATCATGGGCAAAAAAATAATAAAAAAAGAGACAAAGCATTTAAAAAAAACAAAATGCCTGCCCATTTCATGGATGAAAAATTCCACTTGATAACGGGCCCTCCAGATACACTACAAATTTTGTGCCAATGCTTTATGGTAAAGGGGATATAGTGCTTGGGTAGTGAAGACTAGTTGATTAGCTTGAACAAGGATGGGTTAACTGGGTCAGTTGGGAGTCAGATCATAGGGCCACAGTGAACCAGCACCCACCAGTGCACCATCAAGGATGTATGATATGTGATCAGGAAAGAGTTTTCTGTTGGGTTCCAGTCCCCCTAGCTAACCATGGTGGTTATCTCAGTTGCTTTATTTACTACCTACCAACCAGGTGGGTAGTAAATAACAACCCCTACCTACTAGGTTTAAACTATCTACTTACCTATTAGTCCCCTATTTTGTTACCTACCCTGTTTATATGTTAGACCTACTTCTTACAGAGTGGGTTTACCAGGATGAAACTGGGTAGTAACTCAGTTGAGGATCATCCATCCACAACTGAGTCATAACAGGCATCCAGTGGATGGTGCACTGGTGGGTGCTGGTTCACTGTGGCCAGATCATAGTACCATTGTGAAACCACCCACACACTCTCTAAATGTCATTCTAGCAATGTTAACTCCCCATCCTCCTCACATGTATATATACATGGAAAATTGGACTGTGTAAAGTGAGAGACTATGTGATGAATACCATGAGCTAGGCCAATGATTATGGCCAGCCAATCAAATGCAGTCATATCTTAAAATTGTCCTTTGTGGAGATCATTGTATCTGTCATCCAGTGTACATTTTACAAGCTCCAAAGTCCAAACTCAGTTTCACACTAAAGAGAGAGACCCTGGAGGACATGAGTATGTCCTTTAAGCAAAAAGTACTGTGTCCAGGTCATTTATCTGGTGCTAGTGAAGATGCTTGTTTCAATGGGGTAACCTTTTGTGTACAGTTGACATCCATACCCTAATTAGGGTTTTTTTCACAGCAATGACGGTTATTAGAAACCGGAGCAGACAACACACCCTTACTGGTTATCAGGCCGGTTCTAACAACTTGAAAATCATGATTCTTGCAAATCATATCCTCAGTTTTCATACACAACCCTGGTTCTCAAGAATTTTGAGGCATCAAAATGACTGGACTTATAACCGCTGGTTCTTTTTAAAATAAAATCACAAGTTCCTTAAGGCGTCTGAAACAACCAGAACCAACAATTCTTTGATTTTGATTTTGGTTTTTTCAAAGAACTGGAATCCATTTTTTCTGAATCTGTAATATTAAAAAAACTTGAACTGGTGGTTATTAAGAATTTCAAACACCGACCCACTCTTTTACCACACAAACATAACATTATCACACCAAAGTTTGTTGGAGACAGCAGGACATGAGGCAGTGATTGCCTCTAGAGTGAGTGCTGGGATGAATTGTGGGTTGAAGTGTTGTTTACCCTTATGTGTCAAGAAGGGTTGATATTCTATGAGGTTGAATCAATGCTTCCCATGAAGAGCAAAGATATGGCATTATTATTTTCATTTGGGTTGTATGGTGTAATATTTATGCATGTACAAGTAATAGGGTTACATACATGGATTGTGATCTTACATATGAGATCCCAAAACATCAAGTTATTTTTTGGAAGGTGGCTTTGTTAGAGTTATATGGCATAATTTCCACGAGTATATAGGTAATGTGGTTACATACATGGATTACAATCTAACAAGTAACATCCCCATACGATGCCAAAACAACAAGATAATTTTCATAATGTGGGTTTATAGTTTTTACCAGTGTTGGCTGGTTATCCAGTTTGACCACAGTTAGAATAGTTGATTTCAGTTCGGATTACTCAGAATCAACTGGAATCAAGTCTGATTTTTGGATGTGGAACCAGAACTGGGTTTATAAGCAGATTCAATTCCATCTACTGATCTCAACTAGTTAGAAAATTACCCAAGTAAGAAAGCATGTTCCGATCACACTCAGACCTCCTCCCCCGCCCCCATTTTCAAATAAAAAGCCTTTTGTGCCTTATTATGCTGGGAAGGCCTGCTTCCAGGGGGTTGCCCCTAATTTATGGGCCTACACCCTCAAGGCTACAACTCTCAAATTAGGGTACAGGCCTTCCCTTATACTAAAGAACCAGGGAATTAAATTGGTAACTTCTAATTTAGGTTACCTACAAGGTGGAAGATTTGCACTGTAAAGATCCCCTCCAGGCTCACAAGTACCTTAGATGACTCCATAAGATCCCAGCCAGGCTGGCAAAGTACCTTAGGAAAGTTTGTCAGGTCCTGACCAGACTGGGAAAATCGGAAAGAAAATCCCATTGTCTGTCTTTTCAAGACGGAAGACCTTTCTAAGGTTTGAGGTTCCTGATCCCCAGTCCCCTGTGTGATATTTGAGACCCTTCTTCTCCTATGCTTAAGTAGTTTAAGGACTGTACCAGTGTTGTATCCCTAACTGAGGTGCAACCTGGGTATATGGTACTGGTAGGAGTACTGGTATTGAAGAACATACCATTTGGGTATGACGTGAGGCAAATACCAACCTCATATCAGTACCCGTCTGGTATGAGACCTGAGGGAGTATCAGGTATATACCCGCCTTATACCAGTACCAACCCCAGGTTTATACCTGCCATACATACCAGGGAAAAAATCAGCCTTTGAACCTAATACCCGTACCAGACTGGTACAAAAGTTGATACCAGTCCAACACTGGCCTGAACTCTGAACTCGGGACCAAAATGTCTGTGGAATTTTCATCCTTAAGTCATCTGAGTAATTTGGGAGCTAAGTTAGTCTTGAACCAAAATGTCTGTGGAATTTTCATCCTTAAGTCATCTGAGTAATTTGGGAGCTAAGTTAGTCTTGAACCAAAATGTCTTTGGAACACTCCCTTATTGTCAGTAAAAAGCTTCTACCTATTTGGAAGCTTTCAAAAGCATTTGAATTTTTATTTATTTTTTGGGTGAAGGGCCAATCAAAGTGGCCCATTGCAACATAAAATAAAATAAAATAAAATAAGATGTGTTTGGAACTTTCTATCCTTAATGCAATCTGACAAATAATGACACAAGTTAGTCTACCGATTTGCACTTGAACCCCAGATCGAGTAAATTAAAAACAAAGTGGTCTTGGCCCACTTTAACAAGTGGGTTGTGGGGTCTTCTACTACTACTACTACTACTTTAAGGGTGGGGGAAATTCATTAGACTTTGTCTCTCAAGTTGGACTAGCACTTACTAAGTCAAAAAGGCATCCCAGCTTAGCCTAAGGAAATTAAAAGTGTGGCAAGGGGAAGGGTTGAGCGATTTATGTGACAAAGTGCCCACCAGTACACCACCAATTGGAAATCCCTTATGACTTAGTTCTCCATGAACCGCTGCCACAAGTGAGTTACTGAGGTTTTTAAAAAGTTGGCAAGTATGCTGAATTTTATAAGTATTTGATCAGTTTTAATTAGTTTGTTAAACTTCATATTTATATGATTTTTAAAATTTTCATTTGCTGTAAAAATTTCTAGTGTTAATTTACACAATCTTCAATCTCTAGTAGTGTGTAATATGTTAATGGGATCGAACCTGGTTTACAAATCAGGCTAAGAGGTTCTTAAATTTGAAATTTTTTTTTTACCAAATACAGAACCACATGTGATTTATAAATTTGAAAACTCAACTCACACTCACACTGGGAGAACCTATCCAAAAAATACAAAAACTTTGCGTCAAAATTGAGACTGAAGGTTCTATTAAGAATGAAGAACTGGCCAACACTCATAGACAATAAACAATTACAAAATAAAGGAATATAAGTGGCAAAATCTTGGTGGAAGTCACAAATTGTGATCATCCATAAAGCACTTAGAGAAAGTTTGTAGTGTATGTGGAGGGCACCTTAAACCCATCAATTTCCATCTTAGAAATTGGGAGGGATATTATGCCTACTCCTCAAGGATGAGAGGGAAATTATGCCTAGTTGTAGGTGTAAGAACCCTCCCCTTCATATGCCTCTTGATCTACATAGGGTTGGTTGGTTCATGATAAATTTTGCCTTGTGCTTTATCAGAGGTAAAGCCCATGGGTGGGGGACATTCCCAAAATGCGGGGCTCAACTTGAGTATCGCCTCATCCTAGGCCCCTTATTTTGAGAATGCCCCCACCCTAGGGCTTTACCTTACACCTAATGATTTGTTAAAGAAGATTATGCACTTTTATCTCAGCACTTAATCAAAGTATTTACTACGCTGGATTGGATCTCTAGCCTCCATACAATTAGGATGGCAATGAAACCACATTGCACACAATTATGCTTCTTGGTGTGCAAAAGTGTACCAAGCTCATCTCATGACTGGTCATTTTATCTTTTTTCAATTAATATCACCATGCCCTTATCACTAACTGTAGCACATATTGGATTTGGTTTCCGAAGTACTTCACTCATAGGCCGATTAATAGAAATCACTCAAGAATTGAAGTGTGGAGTTTTGCAACAGTAACTCTTTTAGGGTTAATCTTCTTCCCATTGATATTTGTGTAACTAAGCACTTGCCAAGGTCACAATTAGTATGAAGTCAATTGATTGGTGCAACAAAAATATTTTTCATCAAAATTTTACTTTGTTGATGACAAAACATGGTAATTATCAGTTTGGGAGGTTCTTTCCTTTTACAAAGAACCTCTGATTCTGGCTCTAAAAAAACAAATTAGAACTATGTTGGTTCCAGTTCAAAAGGAGGTCCACTGTTTGGACAAAAGGAATCACGACCCATACCCTAAATCTTTCTCCTGTTCCCTGCCCCATAGCTGGGCCCTTTGGTTTAGGGTTTTAGGGTTTCAGGGAGAGGTGGGCAAGTTCCAAACAATTTACAAGCTTCACACATCTTTTGTCATTTAAATTTTGTATGAAAATATTTTCTGCCTCAATCCTCTGCCTTCATACCCCACAATGAAGAGACACCCCTTTGGCAGTTTATCTTGAGTTGATTGGACTCTGCAGCTGCCCATAAGGCTTTGCATGATAGCATCTATCAACCCAAAGGAAGTTTGATTGATTGGACCTTTTAGGGTTTCACACTTTTAGGGTTTGAATATATGGTCCATCACTCTTTAAAAAATTTATATGTTTTTGTAAGAGAACTTCTAGAAGTTTAGCCAGACATCATAAAATCCTCTTTAAGTTTGAACTTATGGGTATTCTTCTAGTCACTTGCCAAAAGCAACTAAATACACAAACTTAGTAGCATTTCTAGTTGTACTTAGTATCCATAAACCATAATATTATGTGCTTTATGCACACTAATTAATGTTTGAATCTTCAACTCTTGCTTGTTTCCTAGAGTTTACATTGAAATATTTAGGTTCACATTGAGGTACTTTTTTTTGTGAGCATATTTTGCAGCTGCAAATGAAATTCAAAAGTATTAAATAAGAAGGGGTTTTCCTCAAGAGAAAATTTTGTTTTCATAGAAGGGGCCCTACCATGAACCAAATAACCTTACTTTTTAAGGTCCTAAATGTCACTCAAAAAGTAAAGGGAGCACCACCACTCTACCCCCCCCCCAAACAAATTTTAT